>JGI1221J13441_10000015_pt1 | contig 106333 bp, 86 predicted proteins | sample LakVidmifraction_4_FD_13441 | JGI IMG/M metagenome (IMG submission 13441) | reverse complement strand
CAGGCGACGCTTGGCGGCCTCTCCCGGAGGGTTGCCCCCAGAAGGCGCGCTGGCCGCGTTGCACGTCAGGGCTGGTGGCACCACCACCAGCCCCGACGCGCGCCTTGCCAGCCCGCCTTCTGGGGGCAACGCATCTCGCAGATTAAATGTGAACAGGCCCTAGCTCCAGATCACCTCGATCTCGGTATCCAGAAGATAGCCGGCCCCGCGCTCGGTACGCAGCAGGGTCGGATGCTTGGGGTCGGCTTCGAGCTTGCGGCGCAGGCGCAGGATCTGCACATCGATGGCGCGATCATAGACTTCGTCGAAGGCGCGCGTGCTTTCCAGCAGGTGTTCGCGCGAGATGATGCGGCCCGGTGCGCCCAGGAACGCCACCAGCAGGCTGAATTCGGCATTGGTCAGGCTGACCTGGCGCTGATCCGGCGCAGTCAGCCGGCGCGTATTGAGGTTGAGCTCCCAGCCGGCGAAACGATAGGCCCGCGGATGCCGGCCGCGCGTCACAGGAGCGGCCGGCGCAGCCTGCGCCGCGGCGCGCCGCAGCACCGCGCGCATGCGTGCCAGCACTTCGCGCGGCGAGAAGGGCTTGGTGATGTAGTCATCCGCGCCCAGTTCCAGGCCCATGACCATGTCGGCCTCCTCATTGCGGCCGGTCACGCAGATGATGGACAAGCCACCCGCAGCCCGCCAGCCGCGCGCCAGTTCGGCGCCATCGACATCGGGCAGACCGAGGTCGAGCAGCACCATGTCGTACTGCGTGGCCTGCACGGCAGCCTGCGCCTGGGCACCGGTGGCGGCGCTGTCCACGCGCAGTCCATGGCCGCTCAGATAGTCGACCAGCAATTGACGCAAGGCCTGGTCATCATCGACGACCAGGATGCGCGGCGGGGGCGTGATGCTCATGGAGAACCTCGTTCGGATGCGCCCAGGGCGTGCAGGACCGCACGCCGCAGGGCAGGAAGATCATACGGCTTGGCCAGCGATCGCGCTGCCAGCGCCGCCGCCAGGGTGGCCGCTCGCGGCTGGCCGGAACACAGCAGCACGGGCAGGTCGGCACGCAGCGTGCGCATGGCGGCGATGAGCGCATCGCCCTGCATCTGCGGCATGTCCAGATCGGTGATGACCAGATCCACGGCCAGCGGCTCCAGCGTCAATTCCGCCAGCGCCTGCTGCGGGTCGCCGAACACCATGGGGCTGTAGCCCAGACTGGCGAGCCACTGCGCGCACAGTGCGCGCTGGGGCGCATCGTCATCGATGACGAAGACGCATTCGCCTTGTCCACAGGCACTCGCGCCGGCCGCGCCCGGCGCAGCAGACGGTACGACGCGCTCAGGTACTGCCAGCGGTAGCTCCTGTGCCGGCAGCGGCAACAGCAGGCGAAAGCGCGTCCCCGACGGGGAGCTGCTGACCGCCACGCCGCCTTCATGTTCAATGGCGATGCCGGCCACGATGGCCAGCCCCAGAGCGGTGCCGCTACCCTTGCCACCGCCCCCGCTGCGGGTGCTGAAGAAGGGCTCGAACAGACGTGCCAGATGTTCCGGTGCGATGCCGGCACCATCGTCCGTCACTTCCAGCCAGACCGCCTGCGGCTGCGGCAGCTCACCGGCCAGCGGCGCTTGCGGCGGCGCGGCTCCGGCATGCAGACTGACTACCACCTGGCTGCGCGCCGCCTGGCTGGCATTGCGGATCAGGTTCAGCGCCAGGCGCGCCAGTTGTCCCGCATGGCCCTGCACGGCCAGCGGTTGTTGCGGCGGCTGGTAGGCGATCACCACGCCCGCTGGACACAGCGGACGGGCCAGCATGACGGCCTCGGCCACCGGATCGCGTACATCAAGCAGGCTGCGATGACGATCGCCACGGCGACCGGCCAGCAGGATCTGCTCGGTCAGATCGCGGCCACGACGCACGGCCGCCAGAACTTCGCTCAATGGGCGCTGGGCGGGCGCGTCGGCATCGAGCTGCTCCTGGGCCAGTTCCGCATAGCCGCCGGCCGCGCCCAGGACATTGTTGAAATCATGGGCGATGCCGCCGGCCATCATCCCCAGCGCTTCGAAGCGGCGCATCTGTTCCATGCGGGCGGCCAGGACCTGCCGTTCACGCATGGCCACGGCAATGAAGAAGGTCAGCATCGCCAGGCCGGCCAGGTCGACCTGCAGGTTCCAGGTGCTGTCCAGTCCCTCTTGGGTGTAAGGACCGATATCGTAAAGCGTGAACAGCACCGCCATCACGGCCGCCAGGCTGGTCGCCAGGGTGGCGCTGCGCAAACCGCCATACAGCGCGGCACCGGCCAGCGCCAGCGAGAGCAGCACGCGCTGCACCTCGCCCGACCAGCCCAAGCCCGCGCACGCCAGCAGCACGCCGCTCACCGCCAGCGCGCCCAGCAGCGTAATGCGGTCATGGAACAGCGTGCGCCACGCACCGTCTGACCACGTCAGCCAGGCTGGCGTCAACACCAGGATCGCCAGCCCATGCCCCACCAACAGCGTGCGCCATTCGGCCCACCAGCCGCCCGGCATCACATCGGCAGCCAGCGTGGCACCCAGCGCGGCCACCACGGCCACCGCCACCAGCGGCAACAGCAGCAGGAAACGGCCCAGCCTGACCAGCCCGTCGAATTGTCCGTCGCGGCTGACGAAGCGCCGCCCCAGCAGCACGCAGGCCACAATCTGCACCACGTTGAGCAGCGCAAAGCCGGCATCGACCTGCCACGGCAGGCTGTCGCGATCGCCGACCACCATCATCGCCACGAACACCGCCAGCAGATAAGGGAACCAGTCGCGCGCCGGCTTGCGCCACAGCAGTGCGATCATCAGCGCCGGTGCCGGCGCGGCGATGGGTGCCAGCGTAGTGCTGTCCTGCAGATGGGCAGCGGGACTGGCCAGCAAGGCATAGCCCACGCCGCACGCCAGCGCTGCCAACAGCGTGCGCAGACTGTCGGCGAAGGCGGGGCGGGAGCTTGGGAGATCGGCCATGAGGAACGTGTCAGCTGCGTGAGTAGAGCACGCGCAGGGCCACCCGCCGTTCCTCCGCCGGCAACTGCATGACTGCGCGCAGATAGGCAATGGAGGCGTCGCAGGTAGCGTCCGGGTCAGCCTGGCGGCGCAGGGGCGAAGACAGCAATTTCAGTTGTTCCTGGGTCAGCGGCGCGAGTGCCTTGCGCATCACGCGGGTGCGCTCGGCCAGGCTGTAGCGCCCGGCATTGGCCGGATCGGCGTCACGCAGCAGGCGCTGCGTCATCACCTGTTCGCGGTTGGCGAATTCCTGCGGCAAGGCCGCTTGCGGCGCCTCGCGCCCGGCCGCCGCCTCCGCGCGCGAACGCGGATAGATCAGCTCGGTGCAGGCCGCCGCGCTGATGCCGCGCAAGGCCACGGCTTCGTCCAGCAGCAATTGCTGGAATTCGGCCAGTGACGCATCAGAGGCAATCGGCAGCAGCCGCCGGCTCAACAGGCCGACCTGCTCGCGGCCGACTGCCAGGATCTCGGCGTCCGACGCATGCGCCTGTACCTTGGCCCAGGCCAGGTCGATGGTGCGGGCAAAGTCGGCGGGGTGGTAACGGGCCATGATGTCGAACAGCGCCCCCTTCTTGAATTCCGCCTCCAGCACGTCGCGCGAGGTGGCGATGGTGGCCAGTTGCGCGGTCTCGCCGCCCGGTGCCAGACGCGTCAGCACACCTGCCTGCAGCAGTTGGCCCAGCTCCGGATACCAGCTCTGCGCCGCGGGGGTATCGGCAATGCGTTCGATGAAGTCATGCGGCAGACCCAGCTTGCCGTAGGTATCGAAGGTCAGCTTGCGGTCGAAGCTCTTGTTGATGCGATCATCGCCGCCGACCGTATAGAGCGTATGGAAACCGATGTGCGCACGCGGATCCATCGCGCGGTCACGTCCCGCCAGGAAGGCCAGCGTGCAGGAGGACGAGCACTCCTGCTCGACATAGGTATTGAGCCGGCGACGGCGGATCACCTCGCCCACCAGCTTGCCTTCGCGCACCCAGCCACCGGCCGAATACAGCACCACCGTCTGCACGCCAGGATGCTGCTGCAGGATGGCATCCAGTCCATCGGCCGCGCCGTCGTTCATCCCCCCTTGCAGCAGGACCGACTTGCCATCCACCCGCACCTGATACACCACCGGTGGCCCGAGCTGTTTGCCCAGGGCGATCTCGAGCTGTTCGCGCACGGAATGCGCGGCCCGCCAGGTACTGGTGACCATGCTGATGGCACCGCACACGATCAGGAACTTGACCACCACCTCGGCCCAGCGCCGTCCGCCGCGTGCCACGTGCTTGCTGGCCGAGCGCCAGCAGCCCCACACGCCCCAGGTCCAGGCCAGGTAGCTGAAGGCGGCGATACCCAGCACGCCGGCCATGCCGTAGCGCGCCGGCATGTCATTGGTCAGCCGCGCCAGTACCGAGATGGCCAGCGCCGGCACCAGCGAAGTCAGGAGGACGGTATGCAGCCAGTAGGAACGGCCCAGCGAATAATCGCCGCGCCAATGACGGCGCAGGAAACTGGCGGGCGGGCTGGAAGGAACGGACGATCGGGTTACTGCCTGGGACACGTGATGCTTTTCCTCGATGCGCTGCCGCGCAGTGCGCTCAGCGTCTTCAATGAAGGGAGACTTTATGAAGCCATCAGCATAACCCAGCTTGGCGATGCCGTCGCGCTTTCAGCCGCCATGGCCGGGGATACGCGACAGGTCGACCGGGTCGATCTGGCTGGGATGCATGAATTGCTCGGCATACTTTTCGTAGATGCGTTCGCGCACGAACAGGTCGAAGATATCCGGATCGATGTGATTGCGCGCCTTGAAGCCGGCCAGGATATCGACCGCCTCGTTGAGGGTATTGCCGCGCTTGTAGGGACGGTCAGCGGCGGTCACGGCTTCGAAGATGTCGGCCACCGCCATGATGCGCGCCTGCACCGACATCTGCTCGCGTGTCAGTCCCTTGGGATAGCCCTTGCCATCCATGCGCTCGTGGTGGCCGCCGGCGAATTCGGTGACGCGGGCCAGTTGCTTGGGCCACGGCAGGGACTCCAGCATCTTGATGGTGATGACGATGTGGTTGTTGATGATGGCGCGTTCGGCATCGTTGAGCGTCCCCGCACGGATGCGCAGGTTGCCGGCCTCTTCCTCATCGAGCAGCTTGCGGAGCTGGCCGTCGGGACCGCGCCAGCTGCGTTCGGCGATATCCAGCACGCGCTGCTGGTCTTCGGCGCGCATGCCTTCGTTGCCGTAGTTGATCCTGCGCAGGAAGGCGCGCTCATCCTCCATCTGCAGAAACTCGGCCTGCAGGCCGGCGTCCAGCTCGGCGGAACGCTCCGGCGTGAGCGCGGCACCCAGCGCCAGCTTCTCCTGCAGCACGCGGATCTGGGCATCGCGCTTGAGCACTTCGAATCGGGTATCGATCAGGTGGATGCGATCGAAGATGGTTTCCAGCTTGGTGGCTTTTTCCACGATGTGGCTGGGCGTGCCGATCTTGCCGCAGTCGTGCAGCAGCGCTGCCAGCCACAGTTCGCGACGATCGGCGTCGGTCATGCGGAAATCGGCCAGCGGGCCTTCGGTGGTGTTGTGCGCGGCCTCGGCCAGCATCATGGCCAGTTGCGGTACCTGCTCGCAGTGGCGGCCGGTGTGCGGCGACTTTTCGCCGATGCCGATGTTGATGAGCTTGATCAGACTTTCGAACAAGTGCTCCAGGCGCGCGATCAACTGCTGGTTGGTCATCGCCATGGCGGCCTGCGAGGCCAGGGCCTCGATGAAGCGCTGGTCGGTCTCCGAGAAAGGGACCGGCGCGCCGCTGTCGGGATCGATGGCATTGATGAGCTGCAACACCCCCACCAGTTCCCCCTCGTGATCCTGCATCGGCACGGTCAGGATGGACTTCGAGCGGTAGCCATACTTCTCGTCGAACAGGCGCATGCCGTTGAAGTTGAAGCCGCTGGCCTGGTAGACGTCGGGAATGTTGACCGACTCCCGGGTGTTGGCCGCATAAGCGGCGACCGCCGCCAGGTTGGGCTGGCCATCGGAGAGCGTCAGGGCGATATCGGGAATCGAGACGGCCCGGCCACTGCTGCCGCCCTGGTGCATCTTGAGGGTCTGGTTGACGGAGATGTCGAAGCGCAGCGCGTCGCCATGGTCGGTGGTGCGGTACAGCGTGCCGCCATCGGCGCGCGTGATGTCGCGAGCGGTGAGCAGGATGCGCTCCAGCAACAGCGGAATGTCGCGCTGGCTGCCCAGCTCGCGACACAGCTCGGTCAGCCGTTCCAGGCGATAGGCAATGTCGCGGTGCTCGCCGGTCGTGGGGGCGAGATCATGCATGCTGGCCGGGACGTTCATGCCGCCCTCTCCCGTCCGCCGCAGTGCAGGCACTGGACGGTCTGGCAGGTGTGGGCTGCTGGGTGGAATGCTGGCAACATGCGACTCCCTGAAGCGTTGGCGGACGGACACGGCGCGATCATTGCGCAAGGGCAATGCCGACGCACTTCTGGCGGATGCTTTTTCGGCATCATCGCGATTCTAGACCGGCAGCGCACGCCGTCTTGCAGCGAGCTTGAGGGGATTTGGCCGCCAATTCTGCGCTTGCCGGCGACCGCAACCGACACCCCGTGGCCGCGACCGCAGTCAGGGATCTCCCGATTGCGCTGATGAGCCGTATCCCTTACCATCCACCTATGTTGCATAATTTGCCACATCGTCCGAAAAGCCAGTCCGGAAAGGGGTTTCCGGGCGACAACAAGGTTCCCTCTCAACCCGTGCGGCAGGGCCGGAACCCACAACTCTATGAGCGGCAATCACAATGCGTGTAGAAATCCTGGGCTGCAGTGGGGGCATCGGTGGCAATGGCATGCGCACCACCTCCCTGCTCATCGATGACGACATCCTGATCGACGCCGGTACTGGCGTAGGCGACCTGCCGCTGACGCGGCTGGCGCAGATCGATCACGTCTTCATCACCCATGCGCACCTGGATCACATCGCCTGCCTGCCGCTGATGATCGACAGCGTGGGCGACATGCGCAGCACGCCGCTGACCATGCACGCGACGGCCGCGACCATGGAGATCATCCGCAAGCACATCTTCAACTGGCATATCTGGCCCGACTTCAGCGTCATCCCAACCCCCGAGCAACCCTTCCTGCGCTTTGCCACGGTCGAGCCTGGCCAGCCGGTGCAACTGGGCCAGCGCAGCATCACGCCGCTGCCTGCGGCGCACACGGTGCCGGCGGTCGGCTACCAGCTGCGCAATCATGTGAGCGGGTCGTCACTGGCCTTCAGCGGCGATACCTGTCTCTGCCCGCCGCTGTGGGAAGCGCTCAATCGCATCGGACAATTGCGCTACCTCATCATCGAGGCCGCGTTCGCCAATCGCGACCGTGAACTGGCGCTGCTGTCCAAGCACCTGTGCCCCAGCCTGCTGCTGGAAGAACTGCAACAGCTGCAAGGCCGGCCCGAGGTGCTGGTCACGCACGCCAAACCCGGGCAGCTGGACGAGATCGCCGCCGAGATCAAGGCTGGCAACAGCGCGCACCAGCCGCGCATGCTGGCCACGGGCACCGTGCTCGACTTCTGATCCATCCCGCCCTCAACGACAAAGGCACCGCGCTCCAGAGCCGGTGCCTTTTCTCTTGATCTACCGCCAGCCGCTCCCGCCTTACTGGGTCACGCAGGCATCAAGCTTGGCCGCGCCGATCTTCTGCGTCCCGGTGTTGCCATTGCTGCTGATGGCCGGCGGCATCGTCACTGTCACGCCCTGTGCCGGCGGCACGATCACCGGCGGCTGCGAGATCGAGGGGACGAAGCCGAACTGGCCGGCGCTGTAGAGTTGCGATCCGCTCGGGTTGGTGACCTGGATGGCCCCGGTCACCACATCCACATGCAGGCCATTGGCCGGCGGCTGCCCGCTCGGGGTCGGCACGCCGGCGCAATCGTCCTGGCAGTACAGGGCACCGAAGTGGGTGCCGCGGATGCCGATGGTGGCCGTGGGCGTATCGAAATTGACGGCATCATGATTGCGCTTGCCGACCAGCCCGGTCACCGCCCGCAGCCCGCCCTTGACCAGGCCGATGGCCACGGCATCATTCTTGGGTTCCTTCTCGTCATAGAGGTATTTGCTCACCGCCACCTCGGAACCCGGCCGCAGCACGATCTCGCCGTTGTCGACGAACTTGACGCGGGCATAGGTCTCACGCTCGGTGATGAGCGTATCGCCTTGCAGGATCGCCGACTTCACCGACAGCACCACGCGTGCACCGTCCGCATGGCGCACGCTGAGCACACCCGACAGATGGGTGACCTGGCCCACCACCGGCTGCGACTGGGCGAAAGCAGTCGCCACCGCCAGCAGAAGCAGCAGCGCCAGGATCAACCCGGCCAGGGGGCGCCGGACCGAGGCCGGCGAAGTTTGCTTGAAGGAATTCATGAAGATCACATCATCCGGTTATCAGGTGCACATCGGCAGCGGTTTCTTGGCCTGCTTGCGGTCATCGCCTTCGTCGCCAAAGTGGTCCGTCGTACCGCCCACGGTTTGGGTGGTGGCACCGGTCTGCTGTACGACATTGCCGCTGGTGGCGGGCACGGTATCGGTGAGCTGGGCGTTGTTCAGGCTGGCCTGCAGATCACGGCTCTGCTGGTTCTGTTGCTGCTGCACGGCCAGCGCGGTCTGGCTGTTGGACGCGCTGCTGCTGGTACTGCTGGAGTTGGAACTGGAACTGCTGGAGCTGGCCGCTACCGGCGTGCGCGTCCCGTTGGCGTCGACAATGGTGACGCCCTGGGCGTAACCGATCACCTGGCCGGAATCCACCGACAGCAGCGCCACGCCCGGCGGCGAGGTGGAGATATTGGCGTTGATGGTCATCGAATCGCCCGCCGACAGCGTGATGTTGCCGCCAGTGGAAACCAGCACGCCATTGACCGTCAGCGTGTCGTTGCTGCCCGACGAGGCGCTCGCGGTCAGGGTAATGGTTCCGGTGGCGCTGACGCCGCCCGAACCGATGGTCAGCGGGCTGTGCGTGACCACGCTGACCGAACCGTTGCTGCTCTTGAGCTGGCCGGTGCTGTTGATCCCCAAGGTGGCCAGCTTGCTGTCGGTACTGATGGCCGTGCCATTGGCATTGCTGGGCAGGCTGCCGAGGAAGCTGGCGCGAGTGCCGATGGCCGAGGTGACCACGCCGCCCGTGTTGTCGATGCTGATGTTGCCGCGCGCGGTAGTCACACCGTTGATGCTGACCGCGCTGGCATCGCTGGTGTTGAGCGCGTTCTTCAACGTGATGTCACCAGTGCCGCTGTTGTTGGCGGCAAAGCCGGCAATCTGGTTGCCGCTGTTGTTGAAGGTGATGCCGCTGCTGGCCGAGGCGATCAATTGCGACTTCACCCGCATCGAGGTGCCGGTGCTCTGGGTAAGGTTGCCATTGGCAGCCTGCAGCACCAGATTGTTGGCGGTGATGTTGCCGATGGCCAGCGAGCCGGTAGCCTGCGACAGCGCGGCATCGGCCAGGGTCAGGTTGCCGCCGGTCTGGCTGAAGGCATCAGCCACGACCAGGCGCGAGCCGACGTTGCCGGTCACGGTGCCGTTGGACACGGTCAGATTGGACAGGCGGACATCACCGCCCAGGGTCAGGTTGCCGGCGACCAGCTCCGCCGTCATGTTCGACTGGGCGGCATTGGCCAAGGTGACTGTTCCGTTGAGCAGGACCGTCTCGCCGTTGATGAAGTCCGTGCTGCCGATATTGAGCGTGCCGTTTCCGCTGGTGGTGCCATTGAGCACCAGGGCAGCGATGCTGTTGTTCGAGCCACTCATGCGGTTGACGCTGATCGTCCCGTTGTTGCTGGTGCTGTTGCGTACCGTCAGCGTACCGCCGCGCTGGTTGAGCTGGGAACCCGCGGCGATCTGCAGATTGGCGATGGTATCGTCAACACTGTCATGTCTCACGGTCTGGTTGCCCGAGATCACCACGGTATCGATCTGGGTCGGCATGTAGGTGGACACGTTGCCTACGGTCGCGTTGCTGACCCAGTTGTGGCGGTCCTCCCAGCCACCTTCCGAATAGCCGTACTGCTGATAAGTGAAGGTCTCGGCACCGCGCAGGGAGAGGTTCGCCAGGCCGTTGTCACCGTAGACCGCCTTGAACATTTTCTCCTGTCCGCCCGCCGTGACGATATCCCCGGTCACGGAGCGGAAGTAGCCAGTCGGTGACGAAGTACCGCTGATGTTGATGGCATTGATGCTCACTTCGCCAGCGGGTGAGTAGCCGCCCAGCAGACGAGTCTTGAGGCTGCCGTCCAGCCTGGTCGAAGAGAATCCGGTCAATTCGATCACGTCATAACTGCCGTCGCTGGCACCTGCGATATCGATCAGCATTTTTCCGGTATCGCCCTGGCTGAAGCTGGCATCGCTGGGGTCGCCGGTTGCCCGCAAAGCCAGACGCCCCACTGTCCCGTCGCCACCCGGTGCGAGGATACCGTCATTGGTAAACGACCCACTGACCGACAACGTACCATTGCCCGACATGGTCCCGTTGGCCTCGTTGCGGATGTAGCTCGCGCTGACATTGCCGCCGGCCATCGTCAGGGTGCCGTAGTTGCTCACACTGGCATTGCTGGTGACGCTCAACACGGCAGCGTCACCATTGAGGACCAGCGTGGCATTGGCATTGTTGGTCACATCACCACTGGAGTTGACGCGACCGCTGATGTTGAGCGTACCGTTGTTGGTGATGCCATCGCTACCGACCCACAATCTGCCCTCACCGTTGGAGGCGACGCTGACGGTACCGTTGTTGGTGAGCGAACTGATATTGCCCCCGCCGCCGTTGAGCGTGAGCGTACCGGCGCTGTTGACGCGCACTGCTGCGGCGTAGAGGTTGCCGCTGCCAAGGTTGACCGTGCCATTGTTGATGAGCAGATCCCCGTTACCGGAATCATCGGTCACCGTCAGCGAGCCACCATTGAGCACGATCCGCGCGCCATTGTCGATGGTACTCAGATTGCGCGGCTTGATCGCGTCCATGATGCGGGCTTCCGAGAAACTCTCTTGCGATGACTGCACATAGCCGCTGTTGAGGGTCAGCCCAAGCCGTCCGCTCTCGCTGATGATGTTGGCCCGGATGCTGATGTTGTTGGCGGAGTTGAGCGTCAGTGTGCTGTCCGCGCCGCCGCTCTTGGTGATGTTGGCGGAGACGGTGATGTTGCCGCCCACGCCATCGCTATCGCCGGTGGTCAGGCTGACGCTGACACCATTGCTGAGCTGATTGGAAATGGTCGCCGCCGAAATCGTCGCGCCACTATCGGTGGAGGTGACCGCGTAGGACGAACAGCCATCGAAGCTGACGTTCGTTGTGGTGTTGGGCACCACCTCCAGATCATGCGGATCGATGAGCCAGGTCCCGCCCGTCCCGACCTTCGGCACCTTCACCACATCCAGCCGTTTCAGCCCGGAGGTATCCACAAATCCACCCTGCCCTGGCGCGCCCAGCGCCGACACATCGCCATCGATGAAGGCGGCATTGGCGGCATACAGCGTGACATTGCCGCCCTTGGTGCCATCGGCACTGATGCTGGAACTGGCCGTGGTGGTCAGGTTGCCCGAGGCGCGCAGGAAGATGCGTCCGCCCTCGCGTACCACGCTGGAGGCATTGATGACCCCGCCATTCGTGATGAGGCCCGCCGCCACGCCGATGCGCCCGGCTTCGGCGGTGATGGTGCCGAGGTTGGTGACGTTGCCGGCACTGCCGGTCACGTTCACGGTCACGCCCGGGGTGGCGGTATCGGCCAGCGTCACGGTCTGGCCGGCTGCGAGGATGACCTCGCCCTGCGGGCTGGTGATGATGCCGCTGTTGGACACGCTGCCGCCAATCAGGTAGACGCTGCCGCCGGTGGCCGAACTGATCTTGCCCTGGTTGTCCACCAGGCCGGCATTGCCGTCCTTGATGAAATTGAGACGGCCGGCCAGGAAGTCGTTGTCGCTGATGGCCAGGGAGGTCGCGATGAAGCGGGCGGCATCCACCGTACCGCCGGGGCCGATCACCACGCCATTGGGGTTGTACAGCACCACCGTGCCATTGGCCGAGAGCTTGCCGTAGATCTGCGAGATGTCGGCACCGGTTACCTTGGCCAGCAAGGCGGCGGACGAACTCGGCTGGGCCACGTTGACCGCCGCATCGGCACCGATGCTGAACGAGGCGAAGCGGGCAATGGCCTGCGGCGACAACTGGTTGATGTTGAGCGTGTTGCCGTTCTGGCTGAAGCTGAGATTGCCATTGGCCACGCTCCAGCCGGTGGGCAAGGTACCGGGCGCAGGCGCGGCGGCCAGCGCCGGGGCCTGCCACGCGCCACACACGGCGGCGGCGGCCAGCGACAGCCGCAACCCGGGCGCGAGCGCCCGCTTCCACGCACGCTGCAACAGACGCGACAGCAGCAGCGGCAAGGGCTTGCGCGCGCGCCAGGAAAGCGTCAGGCGGCGCTTGCCGACGCGTACCGTGATCGAGGGCGGCAGCAGTTCGATGGCCGGCGGAACCGGGGCTGGTGCGGGAGTGGATGGTGATGTCATGTCAGAACCCCAGGATGGCACTCAGGTGGGCGTTGAGATCGCCCCGCTGTTCGGTGACGGAATTGCCGTTGAGCAGAACCCGCGCCACATCCAGGCGCAAGCTGAAGTCACGTCCCAGCGTATAGCGCAGCCCGGCGCCGAAGCTGGCCAGCGTGAGCGTCGACGGCACCGTCGACGCCGCGGTCACGTTGTTGTTGGCACCGCGCGCGGCATCGAAAAAACCCAGCAGACGCAGGTTGCCGCGCGCTTCGCTCTTGACCAGCAGATCCGGGGTATAGAGTTCGGCATTGACCACCGCACCGCTGTCGGCGGCCACCGCGCGCTCGGTGAAGCCGCGCACGGTATTGGCCCCGGCCAGACCGAACTGTTCCACCGGCGGCAGCGCATGGGGAGAGACCTGCAAGCTGCTGGCCAGGCGTACCTGCCAGTCATTCTGGAAGACCTTGAACCAGCTTGCACCGCCCCGCACGATGATGAAATTGTCCATCGACTGGCGCGAACCGGTGAAAAGCGAATAACGGTCCGTCACCTGCAGCGCGTCGTTGCGGCGCGCCTCGCCGGTGGCCATGTTGCGGGCGATGCCAAGGTTGTAGTCCAGCACCTGTCCCACGCCCTGTTGCTGGGCGCTGTAGCTCACCGACAGCGGCAATGTGGAATACGGCAGGCAGGTATTGAGCGAAGCGCCACTGAGCAGGCCGCCATTGATGTTGCAGCTGGAATCGACCTTCTTGTAGTCGGCACCGAAGACCAGCTTGCTGCTCCACTCGCCGCTGCGGGCAAAGTAGTGGTTCCAGCGCAGCGCATAGATTTCGCCGCGGCCGGTGATGTTGAGCGTGGAGTTGACGGCCAGGGTCTGGCCCGAGGTGACGTTGGATTTGCCGTAGATGAAATCGAGGCTGTCACCCAGCCCATACATGGGCAGACGATAACCCAGCGAATACAGGTCGACCTTGGCCCCCGAGGGACTGTCGGGCGAGGTGGTGTAGGCCACCGTGGCCACATGGTCGCGGTTGAACAGGTTGGAGTGCTGCACGGCCACGCCGGTGCGCCATTGCCCGGTATCCCGGTTGCCGCTGTTGTCGACGTTGAGCATCACGCGCAGGGGATTGTCATCCTTGACCGTGATGGCCGCATCGATCTGGTTGGTGGATTCGGACGCGGTGAGCGTGACGTTGACCTGCTTGGCCGGGTTGTCGTTGGCCAGTTGCACCGATTCGGAAATGCGCCGCAGGTTGGGGGCACTGCCCTCCACCAGCTGCGGAATGCTGGCGCGGATGTTCTGCTCGCTGAAATGGCGGTTGTCGCTCACCACCACCTTGCCCACCACCGTCTCGACCACCTGCAGGCGCACTACGCCGCCGGTCAGCTCCTGCTCCGGCACGCTGACCTGCACGGCGGTATACCCGGCACTGCGATAGGCGTTCTCCAGGGCTTCCAGCGCCTGCTGGATGTCGCCATAGACGCGGCCGGGGCCGCGGAAAGGCGTGACCGCTTCGTCGACCCTGGCCTGGGTCAGCAAGGTGTTGCCCTCCACCGCGAAGCGCGTGATGTCGAATCGTTCGTCGTTGCGGACTGGCGCGCTGCCCGCCGCCACGGCTGAAGCCTGTGGTGCCGGCTGCGGCTGCGCCCACGCGGCGACGGCGCTGCCCAGCAGCGCCATCCCCATCAGAGAATGCCCAAAGCATCGTTTCATCGTCTCTGTGACCCGCCCCCCGGCGAGCCCTCCCAGTTTTCTTGTTGCGCAGCGCGGCGGCAAGCCACGCTGTCACTGCCACCCTCCCATCCGGCCAGCCGCCTGCACTGACGTCAGCACATGGATCGCGCGGACGCAATGCGTGGCCGGCACGCAGGTACCCGGACCACGGAAGCGAACAACAAGACGAAAAGGAACCCCTGAAGCAGATGCGCCCGGACACCGATATTCCACTTCTTGGAGGAGGGATCAATCGCGTCCGGCAGCGACGCCGCCTTGCCAGGCAACATCACTCTTGATGCTTGTAAAGTATACTGACTAGTCCTGACCGCGTCGACAAGAATCGCTGAAAAACCGCTTCCAGCGGGCGTTTGCGGCTGATTGCACAGCACTTGATTGCCACTCGGAAATGATTTGCGGTTTCAGCATGCAAAGATTTTCGTGAAGTGCCAGCGGATGAGAACGTTTGTGCAAAACACGTCTCGCGGCGATCACACCGCGCTGATTTCCCCAGGGAAAATGCGGCGGACTGACCAGGTCTTTTTATTTGGTATCGAAGGTCGTCACGCCATCCCAATCGGCCGGCGGCGGCGACTGGCGATAGTGCGCAATACGCTCCAGGTAGAGCGCATAAAGTCCCCGCGCGTGCGCGGCCTGCAGCGCTTCGATGGCGGCCTGCGCCTCCTCCCAGCGCAGCGCGCGCACCAGCGCCAGCGCCGCATGCCATTGCTCGACTTCCGCGCGCAGCCCGGCATCGAGTTCGCTCTCGACGGCCAGCGGCTCGAAGATCGGCACGGGTTCGTTCTTGCCCTTCACCCGCACCCGGTCCAATTCGCGATAGGCGAACTGCGGCGCGGCCTGGCGCGTGGCATCACCGACCAGCACCCCCACCCCGTAGACCTTGGTGATCGACTCCAGGCGCGAGGACAAATTGACCGCATCGCCCATCACCGTATAGGCCTTGCGGATGCGCGAGCCCATGTCGCCCACGCGCATCTGGCCGCTGTTCAACCCGATGCCGATCTTCAGCGGCGGCCAGTTGCGGCGCGTGAATTCCTCGTTGAGCAGCAGCGTGGTCTGCTGCATCTTCAATGCCGTGGCCACCGCGCGGGCGGCGTGATCGGGCACATCCAGGGGCGCGCCCCAGAAGGCCATCACGGCGTCGCCGATGTACTTGTCGAGCGTGCCGCGATTGCCACGGATATCTTCGGACATGGCGGTGAGATACATGTTGATGTATTCACGCAGCTCGTTGGGCTGCAGGCTTTCGGAGATGGTGGTGAACCCGCGCACGTCGGAAAACATCACGGTCAGTTCGCGGATCTCGCCTTCCATGTTGTAGCTGGCCGGATTGGCCGCCATTTCGGCCACCAGTTCGGGAGCCACGTATTCGCCGAACAGGTTGACGATGGCCTTGCGGTTGCGATATTCGAACAGGTAGCCCCAGGCCAGATTGCTGATGAACAGCAGCGCCACCAGCAGCAGCGACGACGCCAGCGGCAGCACCAGGCCGGCGCTGTCATAGAGCCAGTAGTTGAGTCCACCCAAAGCGGCCGCCGTCCCCAGCGACAGCAGCACCGAGGCCAGCGGCCCCAGCGCGGGCAACATCAAACCCAGCAGCAGGCCGGCCAGCGCCACCTGCAGGCCGTCATAGCCCGCCGCGAAATCGGGGCGGGTCTTGAAATCATCATCGATGATGGATGCGATCAGGTTGGCGTGGATCTCCACCCCGGGATAGACCGGACTCACCGGCGTGGCCCGCAGGTCGTTCAGGCCCGGCACGGTGGTTCCGACCAGCATGATGCGGCCATCCAGCTTGTCGTGCGGATAGGTGCCACGGATCACGTCCACTGCCGGTACATAGCGATAGGCACCGCCCTGCGGACCGCCACGCCCGCGATAGGTCACCAGCGTGGTCAGCCCGCGCTCCACGGGAATGATCAGCGGCTGGGGACGCGCTTCCACGGCGATGGCGGCGAGCGCATCGTAGGTCTCCTTCTGGTTCCCCAGCAGTCCATCCGCGCCGGTCAGGAAGACCGGCTTGATGCGCTTGCCATCGACCGCCACCCGGGCCGTCGCCAAGGCCAGCGACTCATAGAAGTTGTCGCCATGCCGCGCCAGCAGCGAAACCGTGCGAATGAGTCCGTCATCATCGGGCACCGGATTGAAGAAGCCACCGGCACGCGCCGCCGCTTGCAGCTGCGGCAGGTTGGCACCATAGGCGCGCCAGCGCACCACCTCCACATCGCGCCCGCCCAACGCGGCCACGCTGAAGGCGGGCGGCGGCAACTGCCCCTTGATCACGGCCCCACCCTCATTGGAGAAGGCATAGCCCATCACCACCGGCTGGCCCTGCAGGGCGGCGGCCAGGCGTGCGTCGTAATCCATCTGCGGCTTGAGCAGGCGCAATTGCTGTGCCAGTTGCGGCACGTCCTTCAACGGTCCGCGCGCCAGGTCTTCCAGACGGCCATAGCCGGAGGTGGTGTCGGGCTCGGCGAAGACCACGTCGAAACCGACCGACTGCGCCTGGTAGGCCTGCGTCATCTGCTCCACCAGCTTGGCCACCAGGTCGCGGCTCCAGGGCCAGCGGCCCAGCTCGTTGATGCTGCGCTCGTCGATATCGACGATGACGATGCGCGGATCCAGTGCCGGTTTGGCCACACGCATGCGCAAGTCATAGAAGAACAGGTCCATGCGCTCGACCACGCGATTGGGCAGCAGGCCCACCACCACCGCCTCGGCCAGGCCGATCAGCAACAGCGCCAGCAGCCAGCGCGCCCAGTACTTGGCGAAGGCGGTACGCAAACGACGCAACATGGACTTTCCCCCGATTCCCTTTTTGATTGGCTGCGATCATGCCACCAGTTGCCGGTGCCCACAATCGGCGCGGCACGCCGGGAGTTGCCACAAGGCATGACCGCATGAATAGGGGAAATAAGCCGGGCGCGATGAACCGATGCGCAAAATGGGTTCTAATGATTTCCCGCCACCGATGAAGGAGCCCCGCATGCAGCCCATTCCAATGATCACCCTGCGCAATGGCGCGCAAGTCCCGGCCCTGGGCCAGGGCACCTGGAACATGGGCGAGTCCGCCGCGGCCGCCAGCGCCGAGGTACGCGCCCTGCAGGCCGGCATCGACCTGGGCATGACGCTGATCGATACCGCCGAGATGTATGCCGATGGCCAGTCCGAACGCGTGGTCGGCAAAGCCATCGCCGGCCGCCGCGAACAGGTCTATCTGGTCAGCAAGGTGTTGCCGCACAACGCCAGCGAACGCGGCACCATCGCCGCCTGCGAGGCCAGCCTCAAGCGCCTGGGCACCGATCATCTGGACCTCTACCTGCTGCACTGGCGCGGATCGCATCCGCTTTCGGCCACCATCGCGGGCATGGAGACGCTGATGGCGCAGGGGAAAATTCGCGGATGGGGCGTCAGCAATCTCGACACCGACGACATGGACGAGCTGGCCGATGCGCCCGGTGGCGAACAGGTGCTGTGCAACCAGGTGCTGTACAACCTCTCGCGCCGGGGGATCGAATATGACCTGCTGCCGCAGGCCGAACAAAGCGGCGTGGCCGTGATGGCCTATTCGCCCATCGAGCAGGGCCGCATCCTCAAGCAGCCGGCCCTGAAGGCGGTCGCGCAGCGCCACGGCGTGACACCGGCGCAGGTGGCGCTGGCATGGGTGTTGCGGCGTCCGGGGGTGATCGCCATTCCCAAGGCGGCTGATGTCGCCCACGTGGAGGCCAACCGGGCCTGCCTGGCGCTGCATCTGAACGAAAATGACTACAGTGAGCTGGACGCGGCCTTTCCACCACCTCGCCGCAAGCAGCCGCTGGCGATGCTATGAAGATGTCGCACCAAACCTGCCGTTCGACCTGAGTAGCCGCAGCGCGGCGTATCGAAGGCGCACCTGCCTTGTTACCGTAGCCACGCCTTCGATACGACCCTCGCGGGTCTACTCAGGACGAACGGTGGGTGATGCCGCAATCAACGGCTTCAAGATTCAGGCGGCTGCTTCCATGGCTTGCAAGGCCTTTAGCAAGTAGCGCACGGCCGACGGAATCGGCGCGATCACCGGCACCGAAAACCGCTGCGCCAGTGCCATCGCCGCCTGCCCCAACGGACCGCCGCCGATCACCACCGCCTCGGCACCATCGCGCTCCACGCAGGCGCGCACGGCTTGCGCCAATGCCTCTTCCAGTGCCTGCGGATCGGCCGCCAGCGCGCGCGGATCACCGGCGGTCAGGCGGATACCGGTGTAGAGCGCACCGACACCCGCCTGCTGCGCTTTTTCACCAATCACATCAGCCAGCTCCGGCGTGACGGTGGCCACACCGAAGCGGCGGCCTCCGTCGGCTGCTTCCAGCATCGACGCTTCACACAGCCCGGCGACGGGCCGGCCATCGAGCGCACGCAGGCGCTCAATGCCAGGATCGCCAAAGGCGCTGATGATGCACCCGACGCTGTGCCGTCCGCCTTCGCGCCAGTTGCGCACGACCTCCGCTCCCGCCGCCGCCAGTTCCACGGCATTGACGATCATCTCCGGCCCCTGCCGCGCGCTCACGCCGCTGAGGGCGTATCCCGACGGCAGGGAGGCGCGGGCAATGGCCACCATCATCTCGGTGGTGGCCTGGGAGGAATTGGGATTGATCAACAGGATATGCGGCATGCCAGACTCATGAAAAAGGAAATCAACTGCGTGCAACGACCCCCGGCACCACTGCCTCCGGCGCAGTCTCCTCCAGCGGTGCATCGGGCGACTTGCCATAGGTCTCGGGCACGGTGCGGATGGCCACCGTGAAGATGCCGTACATGGCGGCGATCATGCCGAACACGCCCGCCAGCCCGAAGGCATCGAACAGGCGACCGGCCACCAGCGGCATCAGGGCACCCGCCGCCGTGCCGGTGGCGAGGATGAAAGCGGTGCCGAAGGCGCGCACGCGGGTCGGATACAGCTCGGGCGCGAAGATCCAGATGGTGGTGTTGAGCAGCAGCACGAAGAACTGGAACACTGCACCCGCCGCCAGGATCAGCACGATGCTCTTGGCCAGGAAGCCGATGGCCAGCGCCGCCAGGCAGGCGCAGATCGCACCGGCGGTCAGCACGCGCTTGCGCGGCAGATGGAATCCGAACACCGAAGCGGCAATCGCCCCCAGCAGGCTGCCGCTCTGCATGACCATGGTGAACAGCAGGCTCTTGGAGATGGTGTAGCCCAGGCTCACCAGAATGGTCGGCATGAGCGTGAGCACCGAAATCTGCGCGCCATAGGTCATCCAGATGGCGATGCACAGTGGCAGCGTGCGCCGCGCCAGCGCGCCCTGGAAGATTTCCATGGAGCGCACCTTGGCCGGTGCGGCCTGCTGGCGGCTGCCATCGTCGCTGATCCAGTCACGGCCTTGCGGCGCCGGGCCGGAGAGCTTGCCGCTGGCCAGCCGCGCCAGCACCTGATTGGCTTCGGCGATCTTGTTGCGGGAGAGCAGGAAACGCGGCGTCTCCGGAATGTAGCGCCTATAGAAGGCCCCCAGCAGCGCCGGCAGCATCAGGCAGAAGAACAGCCAGCGCCAGCTGTTTTCACCGGGAAAGAGGGTAAACACCAGCAGGCCGAAGGCCGGTGCCAGGAAATTGCCCATGCCGCCCGCGCCCACATTGACCAGGCCCACGGCGGTGCCGCGGAACTTGCTGGAACAGAACTCGGCCAGCATGGTGACCGCAATGGCGATTTCGCCGCCGAGACCGAAACCGACAATGGCACGGCCCACGGCCATGACCGTCAGGTCCGGGGCCAGCGCGCAGATGCCGGCTCCCAGTGTGAACAGCAGCAGGTCCAGGCTCAGCATGACGCGCCGGCCATAACGGTCCGCCACGAGACCGGAGACGATGCGGCCGATGGCGGCGCTGGCGAAGGTGACCGTATTGAGCAGGCCGATGTCGGTCGCCGTCAGGCCCCACTGCTGCTTGAGCAGCGGGCCGACCAGGCCGATGGCGTTCTGTTCGAAGGCGTCGAACAGGCAGCCGATCAGAATCAGGAAGATGATGGTGTGATGCGAACGGGTCACCCCGATCTTGTCCAGCGCGCCGTCCAGTTCGGCCACGCGCGGCGAGTGCGGCAGGTCGGGCGATGAAAGTGTGGGTCCGGCCATGGTCTGCTCCTCTTGCGTTGGAAGGTCCAATGAGTGCTTCTCGGTATGTGCATCGGGTGATGCGAGGCTGGGAGACCACGGCGACCTGACCTTGCGGCCGTGAAACTACTGTAGTCCAGCATGCCCAGAAATGAAAGCCAGATTTCAATATATATTGTTTATTGAAATTGAGATTTCACTCATGCAGCTGCATTAGCAATCTGCGTGCCAGCCATTTTGGAGGGATGAAATCAGGATTTCAGGAGGAAATGACCGGCCGGGAACGTCCGGCATGCGCCGCAAGAGGGCAGGCAGCACGGTCGCCGCACCGGCGCGGGGCGGCACGCATGAAAATCGGGAGTCAGAAAATTGAAGTGCCTGAAATCACGATTTCAATATTGGAAGCAGGCAGTCGTCCGACATTCCAGCCCGGCAACTCAATCGAAGTCGCCCAGTTCCTCATGCTCCTGCTCCACTGCCGCCAGCCGCTTGCGTCCGGCCGCACCACTGGCTTCGATCACGAGGGTGGACAAGAGATCACACAGCGCCATCACGCCAACATGATTGTCCAGCGAGCCGGGGCCGCGGCAATGTGCCTGCAGCGACCAGGTGGCCAGGGCATAGTCGGCCGAGGCCTGGTCGCTGATGTAGAGCAGATAAGATCCGGCGCGCGTGGCGGCCTCCAGCAGGCGGTCCATCTGCCCGGTCTGGCGGCGCGTGCCGAAGACGATCACGCAATCGCGCTCGGACAGGCCGGCGGTGTATTCCCCGAGGGTCTCGCCCGGCCCCGGCAGGCAGGTCACGCGCGGCAAGACCTGGATGATCTGCCAGCGCAGGTAGAGCGCAAAGGCCTGGCTGCTGCGGCTGCCGAAGATCAGCACGTGGGGCGCGTTGACGATGGCGCGGGCGATCTCGGCCAGGGTGGCGTCGGACAGGCGCTCGAAGGTCGCCGCCAGGTTCTGCTGGGATTGCTGGAAGTGCGCCGCCACCGAGCGTACCTGGCGCGCAGCGCCAGAGCTGCTGGCGTGGAACAGCGGAGAGCCGGTCTCCTGTTCCTCGCGCACGTGGCGGCGTGCTTCCTCGTAGCTCTCATATCCGACGCGGCGGATGAAGCGGCTCACGGTCGAAGGCGACACGCCCGCCAGTTGCGCCAGCTCGTTGCCGGCATAGCTGGCCAGCTCGCCCGGAAACTCCAGCAGGAAGTCGGCCAGCTGGCGTTCGGTACTGGAGAGTTCGTCGAGTTTGCTGCGCACGCGGCGCACGAAGGATTCGGCAGAAGGTTTCATGTCGGTGCGGGGCAGATCGGCGAGGCAGTTCAATGCGGGCGGCCGCGAAGCCGTGGCGGGCGATTTGCTTCATATCGCCTCAAACCCACGCGATCCGGACCGGGTCGCCGCATTGTATAGCAGCCAGGCCCTGCTGCGGCGTCAGCCGAACTTGCGCGCAGCGTCGATGGCCAGGCCGCTGCCGATGCTGCCGAACAGGTCGCCTTCCACATGCCGCGCCTGCGGTGCCAGCGCACTGATGCGTTCGCGCAGCAGGCGCACGCCGCTGGAGCCGCCGGTAAAGAACACGCTGTCGATGTCGTCGGCGCGCAGGCCGGCCTGCTGCAACAGCGCCAGCACGGTCTGCTCCACCGATTGCACCAGGTGGTCGACGGCGCCGTTGAAATCGCTGCGCAAGAGCGGCAATTGCTCGGGCTGGCGCAGGCGGTCCAGGTCCAGCAAGGTCTGCTCGGCGCTGGAGAGTGCGATCTTGCCGGCCTCCACCTGCAGCGCCAGCCAGTGGCCGCAACGCTGCTCGACCACATCGAGCAGGCGCGCAAAGCGCTCGCGGTCGGCCACTTCGCGCGCCACGTCCTGCAGCTGCTGCCAGGCCTTGCGGGTGTAGAGCTGGTTGATGGTGTGCCAGGTGGCCAGGTTGAAGTAATAGCTGGAAGGGATCTCGGCATTGCCCTGCAGGCGGCCGCCCAGGCCCAGCAGCGGCATCACGCAGGCCAGGCTGAAATACTTGTCGAAGTCGGTGCCGCCGATATGCACGCCGCCATTGGCCAGGATATCCTCGCGCCGCTCGCTGCGCGCAGCGCGCTCGGGCGAGAGGCGCACCAGCGAGAAGTCGGACGTACCGCCGCCGATGTCGACGATGAGTACCAGCTCTTCCTTGTCGATGCGCGACTCGTAATCGAAGGCGGCCGCAATCGGTTCGAACTGGAAGGCGATGTCCTTGAAACCGACATCGCGCGCAATCTCTTCCAGCGTATCCTGGGCCAGCTGGTCGGCGGCCGCATCCTCATCGACGAAGTGCACCGGACGGCCCAGCACCACCTTGGAGAACGAGGTACCGGCAGCGCGTTCGGCGCGCTGCTTGAGCTCGCCGATGAACTGCGAAAGCAGGCCGCGATAGGGCAGCGCCCGGCCGCCCACTTCCGTCTGGCCATCGATGGCGCCGGAACCGAGCAAGCTCTTCAGTGAGCGCATCAGCCGGCCTTCGTAGCCGGCCAGGTATTCGCCCAGGCCGGCGCGGCCATAGCTGAAGCTGTTCTCGTCGGCATTGAAGAACACCACCGAAGGCAGCGTGGCCTTGCCGTCTTCCAGCGGCAGCAGCAGGGAATCCCCGGCCTGCGGACGCATCCAGCCGACCGTGGAATTGGAGGTGCCGAAATCAACACCGCACGCGTTCGCCATCGATCACTCCTTCTTTTTGGGTCGGCAATCATATAGAAAAGGACGGTGCTTGTCTGCACGGCGTCACGGCGGCGTTTGAAGCAAACAACATGCCGCCGTGAAATCATTGCCGACTCGGCAATGGCAGGATGACAAGCCAACGAAAAACGGCACCGCCGGGCAGGGCTGCCCGGCGGTGCCGTCAGATCGAACCGGCTGAAAACGCTGTGGAAAACTTAGAATTCCTGCGCCACCGGACGCAGCACCACTTCGCTGATATCCACATTGGCCGGCTGCTCGATGGCATAGGCAATCGCACGCGCCACCGAATCGGCCGGAATCTGGTTGGCCTCATACCAGGCCAGCAGGGCTTCGGAGGTCTCCTGGTCGCTGCTGTGGGTCTTCAGTTCGGAATCCACCGCCCCCGGGGAGATGATGGTGGTGCGCACACCGTCCGGTGCTTCGGCGCGCAGGCCTTCGGTCAGGGCACGCACCGCGAACTTGGTGGCGCTGTAAACCGTGCCCATGCCGGCGAAGACCTTGATGCCCGCCACCGACGACACATTGATGATGTGGCCCGAGCCCTGCGCAGCGAAGCGCGGCAGCGCGGCGGCTACGCCATAAAGCACGCCCTTGACGTTGACGTCGATCATGCGGTCCCACTCTTCGACCTTGAGCTTGGCCATCGGGGCCAGCGGCATGATGCCGGCATTGTTGACCAGCACGTCGATGCGGCCGAAGTGCTGCTCACCCTTGGCGACCAGGGCTTCCACGTCGTCACGGCGCGCCACGTCGGTGGTCACGGCGATGGCCTGGCCACCGGCGGCGGTGATGTCGGCCACCAGTTTTTCCAGACGCTCGGTGCGGCGCGCACCGAGTACCAGCTTGGCGCCCAGTGCAGCCAGGTGACGTGCGGTGGTTTCGCCCAGGCCGCTGCTGGCACCGGTGATGACGACGACTTTGTCCTTGATGTTGTTGCTCATGATGAATCCTTTCCAGTGATGGGGTTGGCTTGCGGTTGCTGCGTGTCGATGGAAGGATTATGGGTGCCGCCACTATGCCAAACAATGGAAATGATAAGATTACAGAATTCCATTTTCAGGAATCATCATGCTCAACCGACTGGAGATGCTGCGCATCTTCTGTGCTGCCGCCGATACCGGCAGCTTCAAGGAAGCCGCGATCCGGCTCGGCATTTCACCGCAAGCCGTCACCCGCGCCATCCAGGAACTGGAGCGCCTGCAGGGCGAGATGCTGTTCCATCGGAATACGCGCCAGGTGCGCATCACCAGTTTCGGCGAAGCGCTCGCCGAACGCGCACGCGAAAGCCTGCGTGATCTGGATGGACTCTTCGAAACGGAGGCCGCCAGCCCGGCCGACGAGATGAGCGGACTGGTGCGCCTGGCCGCACCGTCGGCGCTGGGACGCAGCCGCCTGCTACCCATCGTGGAGCGACTGGCGCAGGCGCATCCCGGCTTGCGCTTCGACCTGCGCCTGACCGATCAGCGCGCCGACGTGGTGGGAGAGAAGATCGACATCGGCATCCGCGTCGGCACCGTGCCGGACAACCGCTTCGTGGTGCGGCGGCTGGGCAAGGTGCGCTTCCATGTGGTGGCCACGCCGCGCTTCCTGCGCCGCCATGGGGCCCCGGAAGACACCGAGGCCCTGCGCGCCCTGCCCTGCACCGCCATGCTGGACCGGGGCACGGGCCGCCCCTGGCCCTGGCTGTTCGCGCAGGAGAATCAGTGGATGGCCGATCATGCCCGCTTCCTCTGCGATGATTCCGAGGGCGAATATTTATTGGTGAGAAGTGGCGTGGCCATCGGCCAGATTGCCGGTTTCCTGTGCGAGGACGACATCGCGGCAGGACGGCTGGTCCCCGTCATGACTGATCACGAACCCGATCCCTGGGACATGTACCTCTACCGCCCGCAACGCGGACCGGTGCCGCCGCGCCTGCGGCTGGTGTTCGATACGCTGGTGCGCGAATTCGCCGAGTGAATGTGCCGGCTTACCAGCGGCAGTCGTGATCCATCAGCACTTCGGCACTGCCCTGTTCCTCGCGGTCGAAGTTGACCGGCATGTTGACCAGGAAGAAGCCGGTGCTGCCATCGGCAAAACGCGCCCCGGTCAGCAGCAGTGACTGCGAGGCCATGTTGTCGGCCGCATAGGCGCTGCGGGCAGCGGCCAGCTTGAAGGGGTCGTGCTGCGCCAGCGCATCGGCGGGCAGGCGCATGACCCAGTAGCGATGGCCTTCGAAATACCACGGCAGCCATTGCTGCAAAGGGTCACCCCGGTGATCGTCGAGGCTGGCAGCCACATCGCGGCGCATGCAATCGATGTGCAGATGCAGGTGCAATTGCGAACGGCCGGCCGCCGAATTGATTTCAATGCCCAGCTGTTCATCGGAGAGCGGACGGCCCAGGGCCTGCGCCACACGCCCGCGCTGCTCCCATGCATAAGCCCAGTAGTTGGGCGCATCCGGCGCCAGCAACTCCGGACTTTCGATGCCGGTCAGGCGACGGGTCGGCATGAGCAGGTATTGCGCGGGACCGACCAGATCCTTGAGCACCACGAAGCCGCGCGCCAGATCGACCATCACGCATGGCTGCGGCTGGCCGGTGGACTGCATGTTGGGCAGGCATTGCTGGCTGGTGATTTCCCACAGCTTGTGGGGATCGGCGGCCTGAGCCGGACTGGCCGACAAGGCGCAGGCGCCCAGCAACAGTGAACACAGGAAAGCGGCGCGGGAAGAAAAAAGGGAAAGCAGTCGCATCGAAACCATCCGGGACAATGAGCTGCAAGGCGGCAGGCAGTCAGCGCCGCAGCGAGGCCGTGAGATTAACGGCCCGGTATGTCCGCAGCATGACAGCCGTATGACGGGGGAGATTACTTGTCGCGCGTGGCCTGCACCAGGCACTTGGAGAGCTTGTCGAAATGCAGCCAGGCAGCCTGGCTCAGCTCGACCTGCTTGCGGCGCGGATCTTCGGTATCGGCCAGCACGATCCAGCCCTTCTCGCGCATGGATTTCAGGCGCGCATGCAGCATCGCGGGCGAGCCGAATTCGCTTTGCGCCATCAGGTCGCGCACCGACAGCCGCTGTTGGTCTTGGCCGGCACGGGCGATGAAAGCCAGGATCCGGTCTTCGAGCGGATCCAGCGTAGCCAGTGACGGCAATCCCCGGAGTGCTTCGGCCAGTTGCAGAAATCTCAGGTAGATATCCGCCGGCCGCTTGTTTTTACCCATATGGCAATGGTGTTGGTTGTTGTCTTGCAAGTCAGGAACGCGTTACGTACGGAGCGCGCGTAACACGCGCGCGCGACATCGTTCCAGAATTGATAGCGAATCATACGCCGGGCCTGCCGGAAAGTGCAAACTTTACCGTCTTGGCCGGCAGCAATTCGTCCATCGGGCCCGTTTGCGCGTTGATTTGCGAGGCTGGCGCGCCACACTGATGAAAATTGTTGAGGTGCAGCGCCCCGCCGCATTGGGTAACATACGCGCCGTTCCGCATGTCCCAGCCTCCCCTCGCCATGCAAGCCTCGCCCGACCATCGTTCCGTCCTGCGCACCCACCTGGCCGCCATCGCCGGCACGGCGCTGTGCTATTTCCTGTTCTATTCCATCAACGAATGGCTGTTCCGGCGCACCCAGTTCACCGAGGGCATCGCCTGGATCTACCTGCCCGCCGGCGTGCGCCTGATCTGCACCCTGCTCTTTGCCGAGGCCGGCTGCGTGGGCCTGCTGGTGGGCTCGCTGGCCACGGCGGCCACCTATCAGCTGTTCCCGCATGACCTCATCGCCGCCGCCGGCTACTGCCTGATCTCGGCCGGCGCCCCCTACCTGGCCTACCGCCTCACTCTCTCCGGCATGGACCTGGGGCGCAACCTGGGCAACCTCAACACCACCCGGCTGATGGCCTGCATCCTGCTCTATGCGCTCTCCAATCCGCTGTTCCAGCTGATCTGGTTCGTCATGCGCGGGGTCTATCCGGATTTCTGGAGCGGCCTGATCGTCATGTCCATCGGCGATCTGTCGGGCTCGCTGATCGTGGTCTACCTGTGCAAGCTGCTGCTGTCCATGCTGCCCCGCATGCCCCTGCCACGGCGCTGATGGCAGCCCGCACGCTGTCGCCGGCAGGCGTCAGCCGCTGGCACAACTGCGGACTTGCGGATAACCCCAGGCAACATTTTCTTCACTCGGGTTAACGCAAACCCGCATGGTGTAATACGCACGACACATTTCCTCGCTACGCTGCGCATCGCTATAAAAACTATAGCGCTACAAATCGTATAACGAAGCTTCGAGGAGTGTGGCATGCGCAGTTGGGACGAACCCAAAAAACGGAAGGCCCGCGTCGAGATCATCCCGATGATCGACGTGATGATGTTCCTGCTGGTCTTCTTCGTGCTGATCAGCCTGAACGTGATTCCGGCCCTGGGCCTGAAGACCCAGCTGCCCAGCTCGTCCACCGCCCAGGATCTGAAACCGCAGACCAAGGCCGTCATCACCATCGCCAAGGAAGACGTGATCCAGGTCGATGGCGAGAACACTACCCTGGACGCCCTCACCGCCCGCCTCGACAAGCTGCGCAAGGATGGCGAGAAACTCAATCTCATCATCAACAGCGACCGCGGCGTGGAGGTGCAGCGCCTGGTCGACGTGATGGATACGCTCAAGAAGGGCGGTTTCGATTCCATCTCGATTGCCACCCGCAAGCAGTGATGATGAACGTTCCCATCCTCTTCCGTTTCCGCGAGCCGCTGGCCACGCTGCCCTCGCTGGTGGTACTGGCCGTGCTGATCCTGGCCGGCGTGCAGAAAGTGACCGAACTCAAGCGCAAGGAAGATCCGCAGCCGGTGCAAATCTCGCTGACGGAAATACCGCCGCCTCCGGTGCCGCAACCCAAGCCGCAAGTGGAACCGCAGCCCAAGCCGGTCGAGCCGCCGAAGAAACAGGAAGCACCCAAGCCCGTGGCCAAGCCGGCCCCGGTCAAGCAAGCGCCGGCCCCGGTGGACCCGGCACCGCCCTCGGCCACCGCACCGATCCTGCCGGCTACGCCGCCGCAACCCAGCGCCCCGGCCGCGCCCCCGGTGCAGGCCGCGCCGGTAGCTCCGCCATCGCCGCCGCCGGCCAACACCGCCAACATCGAGCAGACCTACGTCGGCCAGTTGCGCGCACATCTGAACAGCATCAAGCGCTATCCGACCGGACGCGAAGCCAGCACCCTGCGCCCGCAAGGCAAGGTGCGCGTGTGGTTCGTGTTGAAGCGCGATGGCAGCGTGGTCGACAGCGGCATCGAGAGTTCATCGAACTCCATGCTGCTCGATGATGCCGCCCGCAAGACCATCAATCGCGCCGCCTTCGCGCCCTTCCCGGAAGACAGCTACAAGGGCGAGAGCACGCACCGGTTTACCGCCGATCTGGAATTCATTCCCGTCTGACGCGGCCCGCTGCAGAACGCAGGGGGCGCGCACCGGGCGCAACGATTTCGACACGCAGTTCAACAAACCCAGGGGAACACGACATGCAATGCAAACTCACCCGGCTGTCCTTGCTGATATCCGGGCTCTTCATGGCAGGCGCACCGGCCTTCAGCTTCGCCCAGACCACCACCACCGACGTCGGCACCGTGACCGTGCAGGGCGGCGGCAGCGCCAGTGCCGGCACGGCTGCAGCCACCGGCCTGATCCAGGCGGAAGATTCGCCCAAGGCGCGCAGCTCGGTCAACCGTGACTACATCGAGAAGCAATCGCCCACCGGCACGCCCTACCAGATGATCAACCTGCTGCCCGGCGTGAACACCTACGACAACGACGGCTCGGGCCTGTTCGGCGGCAACATCCGGGTGCGCGGCTTCAACAGCGACCAGCTGGGCTTCACCATCAACGGCGCACCGGTCAACGACTCCGGCAACTTCGCGGTCTATCCGCAGGAGTACACCGAGCCGGACAACCTGTGCAACATCTTCGTGACCCAGGGTTCCACCGATACCGAAGCCCCGCACGTGGGCGCCACCGGCGGCAACATCGGCATGACCTTCTGCGCACCGGAAGACCAGCAGCGCATCCGCGTGACCAATGCCTTCGGCTCCAACAGCCTGTGGAAGCGCTATGTGCGCTTCGACTCGGGCAAGCTGCTGGACAACAAGTTCAAGTTCTTCATCTCGTACTCCAAGACCACTGCCGACAAGTTCAAGGGACCGGGCGGCGCCATCAAGGATCACGTCGACATCGGCACCAACTTCGACCTGGGCCAGGGCAGCTTCATCAACGCCAACCTGCTCTACAACCGCCAGCTCAACAACAACTACCGTTCGCTGACCAAGACCCAGATCTCCCAACTGGGCCGCAATGCCGACTTCGGCAGCACCATTCCGCAGCACCAGCCCGCAGTGGCCGGTACCGCGCAGAACGACACCACCTATGCACCCAACGTTGCGGCCAACATCGCCAACAACGCGTACTACGCCTACAACCTCAATCCCTTCGAGAACTGGCTGGGCACCATCAATGCGCACTTCCAGCTGAGCCCGACCTCCAGCCTGGATATCGATCCCTACTTCTGGTACGGCTTCGGCACCGGCGGCAACCAGCTGCAGACCGTGCGTGAAGGCGGCGTGACCGGCGCCAGCCAGCTCGGTGGCGGCGCACGCGACGTCAACGGCGACGGCGATCGTCTCGATACGGTCTACGCCTACGAAGGCAGCCGCACCCGCACCTATCGTCCGGGCGTGACCTTCAAGTTCAACCAGCAGCTGGACAACCACCGCATCCTGGCCGGCTACTGGGTCGAGCGCGCGCGCCACCAGCAGACCGGTCCCTTCAGCCGCGTGGACAACAACGGCAACATCGCCGACCTGTGGCAGGACAATTCGGACCAGTGGCTGCGCAATGCCGATGGCTCCATCCTGCAGTACCGCGACACCATGACCGTCAGCACGGCGCAGTCGATCTTCCTGCAGGACAGCATCAGCATGATGAACGACAAGCTCAACGTGCAAGTCGGCGGCCGCTATTCCTCCATCGACCGCGACTTCACCAACTACCCGAGCACCGGTTCCACCAGCGGCACCAACAGCTATTCCAGTGCCGGCTACTACAAGGTCAAGAAGAACTACGCCGACTTCCTGCCCAGCCTGGGCGTGCGCTTCCAGCTCGATGAGAAGCAGTCGGTGTTCTTCAACGCCGCCAAGAACTTCAAGGCGCCGGGCAACTTCTCCTACTTCGGCCTGCTCTCGGGCGGCACCATCGTCAACGGCCAGCTGGTCGGGGCGACCCAGCGCGAAGTGCCGGTGGACAAGGAAACCTCCTGGAACTATGACCTCGGCTACCGCTACAACACCGAGAAGTGGATGGCCTCCGGTTCGCTGTTCTACATCGATTATCACAACCGCATCGCCAGCGCCTACAACCCGGACACCAACAACAAGACCGACTACAACGTCGGCGACGCCAGCTCGCACGGCCTGGAACTGGAAACCGGTTACGCCTTCACCCGCAACCTGTCGATGTACGGCTCGCTGTCCTACATCAAGAGCAAGATGAAGCAGGACCTGCGCAACAGCTCGACCCAGTTCCTGCCGACCTCGGGCAAGGAATTCCCGGATACGCCGAACTGGCTGTCGGGCCTGTCGCTGCAATACCAACAGGATGGCTGGTACGTGTTCGGCCAGGCCAAGTACACCGGCCGCCGCTACACCACGCTGGTCAACGACGATGCACTGGGTGGCTACACCGTGTTCAACGCCGGTTCCGGCATGACCTTCGCGTCCACCACCTGGTTGAAGAAGCCGACGGTGCGCCTGAACGTCTACAACCTGTTCGACAAGCAGTACCTCAACCTCAACGGCGGCAGCGGCAGCCAGTTCACCACCAATGCCTTGGCAGTCAACGGCATCGCTGGCACGGCCCCTTCGCTCTACATCGGTGCCCCGCGCACCTTCACCGTCACCCTGACCGCGGATTTCTGATCGCGGCCTGAACCGGGCGGCCCGCACCTGCAACACGGGCCGCCCATCACTGCAAGAGAGGCAAGCATGAACATGCAACTACTCCACGAACTGGCCTTCTACCTGATGTACGCCTGCGCGGCGCTGGCCATTTTCGTCATCGTCGAACGCGGCCTGTTCTTCGGCTACACCATGCGCCAGGCCACGGGCCTGGAGCGCGCCATGACGCACGCGGTCCAGCACCTGCAGGAACTGCCGGCCGAATTGACCACCCGTCCCAGTCTGCCGCTGGCCCTGGTGTCGGACATCCTGGCCGAGAAGCATCACCTGCATACCGAGAAGGACCTGGAAGATTTCAGCGAGTCGGTCTACATTGCCAAGCGCGGCGAAGTGCAGCAGCGCCTGTGGATCCTCGATACCATCGTGACCGCTGCGCCCCTGCTGGGCCTGCTCGGCACCATCCTCGGCATCATCGACACCTTCAAGGCACTGGCGGTGCAGGGCGTGTCGGACCCGGGCCAGGTGTCGCAGGGCATCGGTACCGCGCTGTATGCGACGGCACTGGGCATCGGCATTGCGGTGGTCGGCATGTTCTTCTTCAACCTGTTCCAGGAACGCATCGAGCGCATCAACGATCACCTGAAGGTCCTGATGCTGCGCGCCTGCGTCGGCCGCCTGAACCCGCAGCCGCAACACAGCCCGCAGCCGCAGGGCAAGCTGCACATCGCCTGAGCGCCACACCGACTTCTCCCTTGCCGACATTATGACCCTCGCGCCACGCCGTCTTCTGCTTCGTCTCGCCGCCGCCTTCGGGCTGGTTCTTTCGCTGGCCACACCGGTCCGTGCCGAATTCGCCATTCCCGGGTTCGAACTGGTCCACACCGTGCCGCGCGAAACCACGCTGGCCACGCCGGACCTGCGCGATGCGGCCGTGGTGTGGAAGGAAATGTTCGACAGTGCACAGCGCGAGATCGTGTTCGGCCAGTTCTACGTGGCCGGACAGGACGGCGAGGCGCTCGATGACATCATGGCGCACCTGGAGGCGGCCGCACGGCGCGGCGTGAAGATCCGCTTCCTGATGGAAAAGAAGGGCGAGTTCGCGTCGGTCCCGGCCACCATCGAGAAGCTCAAGCGCATCCCGAACCTGGAATTCCGCCAGATCGATTATTCCCGCATGACCGGCAACGGCATCATCCACGCCAAGTATTTCGTGGTCGATGGCCGCAGCGCCTATGTGGGCAGCCAGAACTTCGACTGGCGCTCGTTCTCGCACATCCACGAAACCGGATTGAAGATCAGCGACCCGGCCGTGGCAGCGCAGGTGCAGGCCATCTTCGAGATCGACTGGGCGGCGCAGGCGGCCATCGCCGCCGGGCAAACCCCGGTCATGACCAACCGCAGCGTGGTCCCGGCCGATGTGGCGCGCGGCAATTACCTCGTGGCCAGCCCGAATGCCTACAACCCGCCCGGCGTGGGCGATTCGCAAAGCGAACTGGTACGCCTGATCGGAGAAGCGCAACAGGAAGTGCGGGTGCAGTTGCTGGACTATGCGCCGCTCTCCTATGGTCCCAACCACACCCGCCCCTATTACGCCGTGATCGATGATGCCCTGCGCGCAGCGGCCACGCGGGGCGTGAAGATCAAGCTGATGGTGTCCAACTGGAACACCGAGGCCCCCGCCATCCGCTACCTGCAAAGCCTGGCGGTGCTGCCCAACGTGGAGATCCGCATCGTGACCCTGCCACAGGCCAGCAGCGGTTTCATCCCCTTCGCCCGGGTGATCCACACCAAGGCCATGAGCATCGATGGCAAGGTGGCTTGGGTCGGTACCAGCAACTGGGCCGGGGGTTATCTGGACAACTCGCGCAATCTGGAAGTGGTGCTGCACGACGCGGCCATGGCACAACGCGTGGCAGCCCTGCATGAGCAGACCTGGAGCTCGCCTTATGCCCAGCCCATCGATGTACTGAAGGTTTATCCCAAGCCGGCCAAGGGCAAGCCTTAGGACCTCTTCACCAGCTTGGCACTCAGGGTGCCAGGCCCATCATCTGCCTGGCCAGTCCCACCAGGTCGAAGACCGGACGCCCGGTGCGCTGTGCGATCAGGCCCGCCACCGGCGGCATGTTGGTGCATTCAAGCAGGATGGCACGCACCTGGGGTTGCGTGGCGACCAGCTGATCGGCGGCCGCCACCATCTCGGCATGCACGCGATCCATATCCCCCTCGGGCTGATTGCCCACGATGACGCGCGCGAATTCAGACTCCACCGGCATGCCCACGATGGGCGACTCCATGCTGCCCCCCAGCGCAGCCAGATGCGCCGCACCGAGACTGGCACCGGACGCCGTCAGGATGCCGACATGGCGCGCACCGCCGAAGGCGTGATACAGCGTGGGCAACCAGCACAGGCTGGAACTGGCAAACGGAATCTCCAGCGCTGCCGCGATGGTCTGCTGATGCAGCGCCAGGAAACCGCAACTGGTCACGATGGCCTTGCAGCCGTCCGCCTGCAAGGCCTGCGCCGCACTGACAAAGTCATCCACCATGCCGCTGGCCCGTTCGAAGATCACCTTCTGGGGTGAGGCCCGGCTGACCTTGCGCAAGCGCACCGGGAAAGGAAAGGTCGCGGGATTGCCGATATCGCCCACGGGACGCGGAAAAACGGTATCGAGCATGACGATGCCAAGCATGCGGGGCCTCTGCAAAAAATCGGAAGGAATGCCCGGCATTCTAACCAAACCCGGGCAAAACGCCTGCTATGCGCCACCCACGGCCAGCGGATCCTTGCCCATGGCCTTGATCCATGAATAGACCGGCGGACATTCATCGACGATGGATTCGGAGACGATATCGATGAGCACCGGCCCCTCGCTGGCAAAGGCTTCATCCAGTGCCGCGACCAGTTCTTCGGCATTGGCCGCACGCAAGCCCTTGAGGCCGAAGCCCTGAGCGATGCGCGCCACATCCAGCCGGGTGAAATCGACCGAGAGGTATTGCGCATCGTTGTGCAGCTTCTGCAGCGCCTTGATCCATCCGAAACAGCCATTGTTGAAATGCAGCAGCACGGCCGGCACTTGCAGACGGGTCAGCGTTTCCAGTTCGCCGCAGGACATCGAGAAGGAGCCATCGCCAAACAGGCCGATGGGCCGCACGTCAGGCCGCGCCAGCCAGGCACCGACCACCGCCGGAATCGCGTAGCCCAGTCCGCCGAAAGCACGCGGAATCACCAGCCGCGAACCATCGCCCGGCAGGCGCAGATAGCGCGTCATGTGCGGCGTAGGCGTGCCGGCGTCGGAGACCATGACCGCACGCGGCGGCAGCCGGCGGTTCAATTCGTGGACTACGCGCTGGGGCTTGAGCGGCAGTGCATCGCTGTGCAAATCCGCCTGGGCCTGCTCCCAGAATCGACGCCGCATGCCGTTGAGTTCAGCATTCCACGCACGCGGTTCGTGCTGCGTCACCAGCGGCAGCAGATCCTGCAAGACCGAACGGACGTCGCCGGCGATGTTGAGGTCGTTGCGACCGGTATTGCCCAGTACCGCCGGGTCGATATCGACCTGCACGCGCTGGCGTTCCTGTTGATGGCTGGGGAAGGTCCAGCCGATGGTGACCACCGATCCCATCTTGCAACCGAGGTAGACCAGCAGATCGCTCTCCTCCACCGCCCGTGCTGCATGGGGATGGAAGCCATTGTCGCCAATGACACCGAGCGCCAGCGGGTGCTCGTCCGGCACCGCCCCCTGACCGGTGATGGTGGTGACCACGGCGGCCTCGATCTTCTCTGCCAGGGCCAGCAGGGCAGCCCCGCCATCGGAATGCATCACGCCGCCGCCGGCCACCAGCACCGGGCGGCGCGATGCGTCGAGCAACGCGGCCAGCTGCCGCACCAGATCCGCATCGGGACGCATGGGAAAGGCCGGGAAGCGCCGGCACTCAGGCTCGGCGTAAATCTCGTCCGGCGTACTGGCCGAGGCGTGGGCCAGGATATCTTCGGGGAAAGTCAAGTGCACCGCGCCCGGACGACCCGAGGTGGCGGTCCGGAAGGCGCGCCTGACTGCCTCCGGAATCTTGGCCGTGGTCTTGACCTGGAAGGACAGCTTGCACACCGGCTCGAACAGCTTGGCGTTGTCCAGCTCGGTGATCATGCCGCGACCTTCTCCCTTGAGGGGAATATCGTTGGTCAGCAGGATCAGCGGAATGGAAGAACTGTTGGCCTCGGCCATGCCGGGCAGGGAATACATGGCACCGGCACCGCTGGGGCACTCGGCCACGCCGGGCTTGCCGCTGTAGCGCGCATAGGCGTCGGCCATGTAGAGCGCCGAGCGCTCGTCGCGTGCCATCACGTGGCGCACCTTGCCGGAGCGGTTCAGGGCTTTGTAGAAAGCCACATTGGTATCGCCGGGCACGCCGAAGATCACTTCCACGCCGTATTCTTCCAGCAGTTTCACGAGGACATCTGCACCAGTCATGTTTTCTCCGTTTCGGTAGGGGTAAGGGTTGCCTTGCTCATGGATAGCGGGCCAGGGTCAGGCCATCGATATCGATGGCCGGCGGGGTACCCGTGATGAGGTCCGCCACGACGCGGCCGGAGCCCAGCGACATGGCCCAGCCGGTCGAACCGTGACCCAGGTTCAGGAACAGATTGCGGACCGGCGTGGGACCCAGCAGGGGCGGTCCATCGGGCGTCATGGGACGGCGTCCGACCCAGAACTGCGCATCATCAAGATCGCCGGCCAGCGGAAACCAGTCACGCATCACCTGACGCAAGGTATGCAGGCAAGCGGCGCGCAACTGCAGACGGTCATCGCCCAGTTCGGCGGTACCAGCCACTCGCACCACATCCCCCATGCGGGTGATGGCCGTCTTCAGGGATTCATCCATCACGGCCGCACGCGGTGCCGCCTCGGGAAAGCGGACGGGAATGGTGGCCGAATAGCCCTTGACCGGATACAGCGGCACACGGATGCCCAGCGGTGCCAGCAAGGCATGGCTGTCCACGCCGGCGGCAACCACCAGGGCATCGCAGGCCAACTGCCCGGCTTGCCCTGCGCTGCTCACCTGCAAACCCTGCACCTGTCCACCCTGCACCCGCAGACCGCTGACCTGCGTACCGAAGCGGAACTGCACGCCCATCTCCTCACACAAGCGCCGCAACTGGCGCGCGAAGACCGCGCAATCCCCGGCCTCGTCATCGGGCAGGTACAGGCCCGAACGCGGTTCGATGCGCGCGTGCTGCAGCCCCGGTTCGGTCGCCACGCATTGCGCCGCGCTCAAGCGCTGGTGGGCAATGCCGGCTTCCTCCAGCAAGGCCAGTGCGGGGGCCGCCATGTCCTCGTCGAAGCGGCTGCGAAAGAGCTGCAGATAGCCCTGGCTGCGGCCGTAATCAAATGGATGCCGTGCCAGGAACTCGTGCAGGCAATCGCGGCTGTAATAGGCGATGCGCTGCATGCGCAGCTTGTTGCGGCGATAGCGCTCCAGCGTGCAGTTGCCCAGCCACTGGCTGATCCAGCGCCATTGCCGTGCACTCATCCGCGGCCGGAACACCACTGGCGAACTGGCCTTGAAGAGATACTTGAGGATCTTGCCCGGCATACCCGGCGCTGCCCACGGCGTCACATAGCCGGGTGCGATCACGCCGGCATTGCCGGCGCTGGTCTGGCAGGCCACATCGGCCTCGCGTTCGATGAGCACCACCTCAACGTGGCGAGTGGCCAGCCAGTACGCGGTGGCCGTGCCGATGATGCCACCTCCGATGACGACGACTTTCATGTGCGCTGCACCTGCAAAAGAGTGAAGCATGGAAGGGACCGGCGCACTCGCCGGCAGCGAGACCGCAGTCTAGGGTGGAGCGCTGACACAAAAAAGGGCAAGAACGTCGAAATAGTGGTCTAAACTGACGTAATGACGTGCCGTTTCGTCTTTCTGTAGTGTTTGCTGATTTTTTCCTCCCTTCCCTGGAGCCCACAGCATGATCAGACTGGACCTGCTGGACGATGTCGATCGCCAGATCATTTCGGAATTGCAGATGAATGCGCGGGCCTCGGTGGCCGACATGGCGCGCCGGCTGGACCTGGCGCGGACCACCATCATTGCGCGCGTGGAGCGTCTGGAAAAAAGCGGCATCATCGCCGGCTACACACTGAAGCTGGGCAGCGACGTGCTCGATTCCAGCCTGCAGGCCTATGTCGGCATCACCCTGCAGCCCAAGGCGGGCAAGGATGTGGTGCGGCGCTTCAACCGCATGCCGGAAGTCCATCAGCTGTGCGCGGTCAGCGGCGAGTTCGACTATGTCGCATGGCTGCGCGTGAGCACGCCGGAGCAGCTCGACCGCATCCTGGACGAGATCGGCGAAATGGATGGCGTCATCAAAACCACCACCTCGGTCGTGCTGGCACGCAAGATCGACCGCGGCGATGCGCCCAAGACCCGCTGAACGGCCGCTCCGGACCAGGCGACCCGACAGAATGACGAAGTCGCACTACTTTCTGTAGTGCCGGACCCTGCTTTCTGACACATTGTCCGTATATTCTGTCCGCGAAGCTTCCTAGAATGAAGACCAGCCTCTTCGTCTCATTCACTCTGGAGTTTCATCATGCGCACCGTCTTGTTGGGTTCGGGCCACATCGGCCAAACGATTGCACGTCTGCTGTCCGACAGCGGCGACTACAACGTCACCATCGCCGACCGCGATGCCCAGGCCCTGCAGGCCGTCAGCGCGCTCAACATCGAAAAGGCCGTGGTCGATTCCTCGGATGCGCGGGCGCTGGAAGCACTGCTGCACCCGGCCGACATCGTGATCAATGCCCTGCCGTATCACATGGCCGTGAAGGTGGCCAGGGCAGCGCGCAATACCGGCACCCACTACTTCGATCTGACCGAGGACGTGCGGGCCACCAAGGCCATCGCCGCGCTGGCTGCCGACGCGCCCGTGGCCTTCATGCCGCAATGCGGACTGGCACCGGGCTTCATCGGCATCGCCGCGCACCATCTGGCCGGTTCCTTCGACGAAGTGCATGACGTCAAGATGCGCGTCGGGGCGCTGCCGCAGTACCCTACCAACGAACTCAAATACAACCTGACCTGGAGCGTGGACGGACTGGTCAATGAGTACTGCCATCCCTGCGAAGCCCTGCGCGACGGCGTCAAGGTCGCGGTCGATCCGCTGGCCGATATCGAACATTTCTCGCTGGATGGCGTGGAGTATGAAGCGTTCAATACCTCCGGCGGGCTCGGCACGCTGTGTGAAACGCTGGCCGGCCGCATCCGCAATCTCGACTACAAATCGGTGCGCTATCCCGGTCACCAGCAGCGCATGAAATTCCTGCTCAGCGACCTGGGCCTGAAGCACGACCAGGAACTGCTCAAGAACATCCTGCGCAAGGCCGTCCCCACCACCATGCAGGACGTGGTGCTGGTGTTCGTGACCGTCAGCGGCATGCGCGGCGACAAGTTCGTCCAGGAAGTCTTCACCCGCAAGATTTTCGCCATTCATGAGGAAGGCCACTACGAGAGTGCGATCCAGAGCACCACCGCTTCCGGCGTCTGCACGGCGGTCGACCTGTTCCGGCTCGGCAAACTGCCGCAGCGCGGCTTCATCAGCCAGGAGGCGATCAGCCTGCCGGATTTCCTGGCCAACCGCTTCGGTCAGGTCTACGCCTGATCCGCCTCGAGAGCGTCCTCCATGTCCCGCCCCCAGGATCCTGACGTGGAGGACCGGGGCACCGCGCCAGGCCTGCGCCTGCATCAGGCCAGCTGTCACTGCGGTGCCGTACGCTTCCGTTTCCTCTCCCATATCGAGGAGGTGGTCCAATGCAATTGCTCCTACTGCGTGCGCAAGGGCGCGCTGCACCATCGCATCGACGCCCGCCACTTCGAATTGCTGGCCGGCGCCCGGGCACTGAACCTTTACCGCTTCGGCACCCTGCGTGCCACGCATTTCTTCTGTCGCTTGTGCGGCACGCATACTCATTGCCACCCGCGCTCGGCACCTGCGCAGATCAACGTCAACGTGCGCTGCGTGGAAGACGTCCATCTCTGGCTGGCGACGGTGCGCGTGCGCGATCATGATGGCCGTGCATGGACGCTTGACACACCCTGATGCCGCGCGCGCGACGATGTGCAGTGCGGCGTGCACGGCAACGCATTCCCGACGATAATTGTTTAAATAATTTTCAGGGAAATTGCAATTTGCAGTTCACAGATTCAGCTCACGGATTCAGCCTCAGCGGCCACGACAATAGCGACAAGAACGCGCCTGACGAAGGCAGACAGCAAGCACCATGCCGGCACATGCCTTCACCGTGGTGCAACACCGACCGTTCATGGTGCGGCCAGCCTCTTGCAAGAGGCTGGCCGGGCGAGTACTGCATCGATCAGCCGTGCGTATGGATGGCATGAAAATCGCTAGGTCGACCCCGCCTGCAATGCGCTTTGTACCGCAGTCTTTTTTCAAGTGAAACCCCGCAAGCACGAGCCACGACCCACCCTACCAGGAGACCCACATGAGCATTTCACGCAGACACTTCCTTCAATCGGCACTGGCCGGCACGGCCGTACTGACCCTGCCGGAAGTCTTCGCGCAGGATATCGAATCGACCATGGCGCGCGTCAAGCGTACCGGCAAGCTGCGCCTGGGGGCCATCAACGGTGCCATCCCCTATTTCAACAAGGATCTGGTGACGCAGGAGTGGAAAGGTTTCTGTGCTGATTTCGGCCGTGACCTGGCGCGCTATCTCAAGGCCGAAGTCGAATGGGTCGAGACCACCTGGGGCAATGCGGTGCTGGACGTGCAGACCAACAAGATCGATGCGCAACTGGCGATGGCACCCACGCCACAGCGCCGCGAAGTGGTCGACTTCAGCAACCCGCTCTACAACAACATCAATACCGTGGTCGCCCGCAAGGGGCTGGAGTTCAAGGCCTGGGAAGATCTCAACAAGCCTGAAATCAAAGTCGCCGTGGACGTGGGCTCCTCGCACGACCAGCTGGTCACGCGCATCCTGCCCAAGGCCACCATCCTGCGCTTCGAAACCTCGGCCGCGGCCACCATGGCGCTGCAATCGGGACGCGCCGACTGCCAGGTGCTGGTGGTGCTGCTGTCGACCTCGCTGCTGGTGAAGCTGCCCAACATCGGTCACATCGTCTTCCCCACACCGGATGAAACGGCCCCGACCAACATTGGCATCCGCAAGCAGGCCGATCAGAGTTTCGTGACCGCAGTGAACGGCTGGCTGGAGGAATCGCGCAAGGCCGGCCGCATCCGCGAAATTATCGTGGCCAACATGCAGAATCTCGCCAAGGTGCCCCCGACCGCTTTCCCACCGCAGCTCAAGTTCTGAGGAGCGGCCATGTACAGCTGGGATTTCGGGATGCTGTGGCAATACCGCGGCATCATCGTGTCGGGCGTCATCACCACGGTGCTCTTCACCGCCGTGGTCGTCGTCACCGGCCTGCTGGTAGGTGTGCTGGTGGGTCTGGGCCGGGTCTCCTCCAACCGCACCCTGTGCGGTGTGCTGCGCGGCTATGTGGAGGTGTTCCGCTGTACGCCGGTGCTGGTGCAACTGATCTGGTTCTACTATGCGCTACCGGTACTGCTGGGCATCGAACTCTCGCCCTGGATGGCGGCTGCGCTGGCGTTGACGCTGTATGGCGGGGCCTTCTACTCGGAGATCGTGCGGGGCGGGATCGTCTCCATCGATGCCGGGCAGACCGAGGCGGGCCAGGCCATCGGCATGACCCGCTGGCAGGTGATGCGGCGGCTGATCCTGCCACAGGCCTTCCGGCGCATGACGCCGCCGCTGGTGAGCCAGTCCATCATGCAATTGAAGAACACGTCCTTGCTCTCGGTGCTGGCCGTCCCCGACCTGGTCTACCAGGGCCAGCTGATCGCCCACGACACCTATCGCCCCCTGGAGATCTATACCCTGGTGGCGGTGCTGTATTTCATCATCCTGTTCCCGGCCACCGTGGTGGCCAAGCGGCTGGAACTGCATCAGATCAAGGCTTGAGGAAGCGCCATGAGCAAACCCATCATGATTTCTGTACGCGGCTTGAAGAAGTCCTTTGGCGACCAGACGGTACTGAGGGACATCAACCTGGAGATTGCCAAGGGCGAAGTGGTGGCCTTGATCGGTCCCTCGGGCTCGGGAAAATCCACCCTGCTGCGCTGCCTGAACCTGCTCGCCGCGCCCAATCACGGTGTCATCAAGATCGGCGGCGAGTGTTTTGACTTCGACCAGACGGTGCCGGAAAAGCTGAGCGACCGGACCATGGCACGCTTCCGTGCCCAGACGGGGATGGTCTTCCAGCACTTCAATCTGTTCCCGCACATGACGGTGGTGCAGAACGTGATGGAAGGCCCGGTCACCGTACTGCGCCGCCCCAAGGCGCATGCCCATGCCCAGGCGATGAAACTGCTGGCGCAGGTCGGGCTGGCGGAGAAAGCGGAGATGTATCCCGAGAAGCTCTCCGGCGGCCAGAAGCAGCGGGTGGCCATCGCGCGGGCGCTGGCCATGGATCCGGAAGTGATGCTGTTCGACGAAGCCACCTCGGCACTGGATCCGGAGCTGGTCGGCGAGGTCCTCAACGTCATCAAGCAACTGGCCGAGCGCGGCATGACGATGATCCTGGTCACCCATGAAATCGCCTTTGCCCGCGAGGTTGCGGACAAGGTGATCTTCATGCGCGATGGTGTGGTGGTTGAGGCCGGGCCGCCGGCGCAGGTGATTGATGCGCCGACGCAGGCGGCCACCCAGGCTTTCCTCGCGCGGGTGCACAAGATCGCGGCCTGAGTCCGCCAGCTTGCGTGATGCTCGCCAAAGTCGGCCGCGGCCGGCCTTGGCTCATCGGCCAAGCTGCAGAGCGATTCTCAACTTTTGGTTGAAGACAGGATGAGGGACCTGCTGCTTCCCCGGGAAAGCTGGTCTCAGCGAACGGGCGAGGCGAATACCCGCCCTGCCGCTTCGTCGATTCCGCCCATGCGCGGCACTGCAGGCCCATTCCGCTACGCCGGGTCTGTCGCAGACCGCCATTTTTTGCCGGATCGGCCGTACAGGGAATCTCATCTCCGGCATGGATTCAGGACAGAACGAACGTCATCTATACATATCGTCTAGTTTTAGATAATATGTATCGGATGAACTCCCGCTCCCGCAAAAAAAAGAAAACCGACCGCCCCGACCACGCCTTGTTGCTGTCCCAACTGCAACAGGTAGCGCAGGGCCTGGGCGAGACCTTCGCTCCCTTCTGCGAAGTGGTACTGCACGACCTGCGCGATGCGGATCACTCCATCGTCGCCCTGCACAACAACCTGTCCGGCCGCGAGGTCGGCGACGCCACCACCGAACTGGGTCTGGCGCGCATCGCCGACGAGAGCTATCCGCAGGTCCTGACCAATTACGCCAATACGCTGCCCGACGGCCGGCAGGCCAAGAGCACCTCGATCGGCATCAAGGATGCCGATGGCAAATACGTGGCCGCGCTGTGCATGAACATCGACCTGACCCTGTTCGGCGCGCTGCAGGGCATGCTGCGCCAGTTCGGTGGCATCGACCAGGGCGTGCGCGTGGCTGAAACGCTGGAGCCGGCCGGTGCCGAAGGCCTGCGCAGCCGCATCGATGCCTTTGCCGCGCGGCTGTCGACTACGCCGCGCAGCCTCAAGGCCGAAGACCGCCGCCAGCTCATGCGTGAACTGCGCCAGTCCGGCTGCCTGGATATCCGGCGCGCGGCCGAGATCGTGGCCGCGCATCTGGGTGTCTCGCGCGCCACCGTCTACAACGACGAGAAGGAGTAAGCGCGGCCGTCACGCGTGCTCCCCGCCATATGCATCGTCACTGTCTCTTTCCATCCCACTTGAAGGAAACCTCATGATCCCCGTCTCCAGCGCTACCGAATCCCCCAGCTTCGCCGATGTCCTGCTGGCCGCCGAACGCATCAAGCCGTGGGCGCACAGGACGCCGGTCCTGCGTTCGCGCACGGCCGATGCGGAAGTGGGCGCACAGCTGTTCTTCAAGTGCGAGAACTTCCAGCGCATGGGGGCCTTCAAGTTCCGCGGTGCCATGAATGCGCTCTCGCAATTCGACAGCGAACAGCGCAAGCATGGCGTCATCACCTTCTCCTCCGGCAACCATGCGCAGGGAACCGCGCTGGCCGCGCAATTGCTGGGCATTCCCGCCGTCATCGTGATGCCCGAGGATGCGCCGGCAGCAAAGGTCGCCGCCACGCGCGGCTATGGTGCCGAAGTGGTGATGTATGACCGCTATACCGAAGACCGCGAGGCCATCGGTGCGCGCCTGGCCGCCGAGCGCAAGATGACGCTGATCCCGCCCTACGATCATCCGCACGTGATGGCCGGACAAGGCACGGCCACCCTCGAACTGCTGCAGGAAACCGGTCCGCTGGATGCGCTCTTCGTCTGCCTCGGCGGCGGCGGCCTGCTGTCCGGTGCGGCGTTGGCGGCGCGGGCACTGTCTCCCGTTTGCAAGATCTATGGCGTCGAACCGGAAGCCGGCAACGATGGACAGCAGTCGCTGCGCGCGGGCCAGATCGTGCATATCGATACGCCCAAGACCATCGCCGATGGTGCGCAGACGCAGCATCTGGGCAAGTACACCTTCGACGTCATTCGCCAGCTGGTGGACGACATCCACACCGTCAGCGATGCCGAACTGGTGTCCGGCCTGCGCTTCTTTGCCGAGCGCATGAAGATGGTGGTCGAGCCGACCGGCTGCCTGGGCTTTGCCGCCGCCCGCAAGCTGAAGGACCAGCTGCAGGGCAAACGCGTGGGCGTCATCATCAGCGGCGGCAACATCGACCTGGGCAAGCTGTCGGGGTATTTGTCCTGATTATCTGGCGCATCAGTGAGCCCAATCGCACGCGACTTCGTTTTGGCCTACAGTGTTGAGCCCTCATCATTCAATGCTGATCCCTCCACTCACCCACAAGGACTGGAAACACCATGCCCCATCTCGTACTGGAATACACCGGCAATCTCGCCCTCGATGTGCAACCGACGCTGCTCAAGCTGAACCAGGCACTGGTGGCCAGCGGACACTTTGAAGAAACCGCCATCAAGGCGCGTGCCGTGCGTCTGGACAATTACCTGGTCGGTACCGCACCGGAGGCCAAACGTGCCTTCGTGGCGGTGCGCCTGGCCATCCTGACCGGCCGCACGCTGGAAGACAAGAAGCAGGTATCCGACCTGCTGGGCGCGGCACTCCAGAAGGACCAGAACTGGCCCAAGGATCTGCAGGTACAGCTCACGGTGGAAGTGGTGGACATGCAGCGCGAGAGCTACTTCAAGCTCGCCCTGCAATAAGCTGCGGGCCTGCCTGCGCCATCACGGCGCGGCCCTCAAAACGAAAAGCCGCACGGTGCAGACCGGGCGGCTTTTTTTGCTGGTGCACGACAGGTGCGCGATATTGTTCTTGTGATGCCGCGCGACCGTGCGTGGTCAGTGCATCCCAGGTTCAGGATGCCAGTGCGGGTTCGCGCAGGAATTCGCGGAACTGCACCACGTTGCCTTCCGGATCAAAGCCATCGCAGGCACGGAAATCCGGACCACTCCATTCGGCCTCGGCCGCTTTCATGCCACCGCCGAGCTGCTGCGTGGCGAGTCGGGCGTGGGTAAGCGAACGCACGGGAAGGAACAGCTTCACCGGCACGTTCTCGCGGAGCACCGGTGGCGAAGTGATCTCCACCGTGGCTGCACTGGCTTGCGGAATCGCATGAATCACCAGCAGGAAATCCTCGGCTTCGATCACTACTTTCTCGGCCTGGGCCTGCTTGGGAACCACCGCCAGCACCTGCGCATAAAACGCGGCGAGGCGGGCTACATCTTTGGCGAACAGGACTGCGCCTGCTTTGGGCTGGGTCGACATCTCTGCTTTCAAAAACGTTGATCGGATCAAACAAGGAACGGCAGAGTTTATTTACGACCACCGCGCTTGGCAAGCATTAATCGTCTCCTTGTGGCGACAGCGTTATGTCGCTGTGTGGCGACGCCCGTCCGTCGCCTTTCCCCCGACATATTGCAGAGCAATATAAGAATCCGCTGACACGCGAAAGTGGTGCTGTCCGATGTTCATTTCAGCGCGAAAAAACTAATGTCGCATATCGCCGGTAAGAGACTAATAAATCGTCAATTGTCAGCATGATCAGCCAAGCTGTTTGTATGTGATCGGAATAGCATCGTTTGCGCTACGAACGCGTATAAATTGTAAGAGGATGTTCCAAATCGGTTTACTTCCGAACTCGATCTGCTACCTTGATGTCGCAGGGCAACATGGTGTGTGGCGAAGAAAAAGAAAAATATTTCCACTTGCACACCGCTATGCCACGCCGTCCTCCCCACTGCAGTCCACTGCGCTGACGGCGACCGAACATAACGCAACACAACCCTCACGAGTATCGCGCCATGAACATTCGAGATTTGCACGCTCAGTACACTCCCGAACGCTCCATTTTCAAGCGGACCCAAGCTGCGCATCGCGCCATGACGGACAACGCCTCCCAGCGCATCGAGCTTGCGCACACCGACAGTGACGCCGATGCCTGGCTGGAACCGGCCCTGTCCGACTTCATCTCGCTGGCCTCCAGCGTCTGCGGCACGCCCATGGGCATGTTCAGCCAGCTGCATGCCGACATCGGCCTGCAGCATCCTTACCTGTCGGTCAACAATGGCCGAGGCGACGCCCGCAACCAGTGGTGGCGCTTCCCCGGCCAGACCGGGGTGATGCGCAATGCTGTCGACTTCTCGCTGTGCGAAATGGCGGCACGTACGCCGGGCCAGATCACGGAAGTCAATGACCTGTCCAGCGATCTGCGCTTTGCCACCAGTGCGCTGGCATGCGGCAATCCGGCCGTGCGTTTTTATGCGGGTGTGCCGCTGGTGTCGGGCAATGGCGACATCCTGGGCACGCTGTGCGTGATGGACCGCGTACCGCGCACCCTGACCCCGGCACAACGTGACGCCTTCCAGAAACTGGCACGCCAGCTGGAAGCGCAGATCGACAGCCATCGCGCCATGCAGAAACTGGAACAGCAGACCATGACCGATGCCCTGACCGGCATCGGCAACCGCCGCAGTTTCGATTCGCGCCTGCGCGAAGAATGGACACGCCATCTGCGCAATGCCCGTCCCCTGACCATGCTGATGGTGGACGTGGACTACTTCAAGCAGTACAACGACACCTATGGCCACCCGGCCGGTGATGCGCTGCTGGTGCAACTGGCGCGCGTGCTGCGCTCGCCGCTGCGGGCCAGCGACTTCCTGGCGCGTTACGGTGGCGACGAGTTTTCGCTGATCCTGCCGGATACCGACGAGACCGGCGCCATGCAAGTCTCGGAACGCATCAAGCAGTCCGTGGCCCGCGTAAAGTGGCCGCACACCGACATCGAGATCAGCCTGGGCGCGGCGACCGTGACGCCTTCGGAAATGTGCGACTTCAGCGCCTTGCTGCATGCGGCTGACCAGGCCATGTATCAGCGCAAGCATGGGCGCAATCCGCGCAATGCATGAGCTCGCTGCTTGCCGCTGCTGACGCTGGCGCAGGAACGAAAATCGCCGCTGTGAAAACAGCGGCGATTTTTTTATGGTCCGTAGCGAGCTCTTATCGCCCTTGACTGGCAGGCGGTTTGGAAAGCAGAGAGAGCGCCACCAGCATCGACAAGCCTACCACCACGGCCCCCGCGAGATACACGCTCTGTACCCCCGCATGGCTGGCCAGCGCACCGGCCAGCGGGCTGGTGATGCCCAGGGAGAGATCAAGAAACGCCACATACGCCCCCATGGCCAGACCGCGCGTCTGCGGTGGTGCGCGGCGCATCGCTTCCACACCGAATCCGGGGAACACCAGCGAATAGCCAAACCCGGTCAGTGCCGCACCCGCATAGGCCATCCAGGCGCTATCGGCCTGCCAGATCAGCAACTGCCCGCATACCTCGATGACCACACACACCAGCGCCACTTTTGCGCCACCGATCTGGTCAGGCAGATGGGCAAAGAACAAGCGCGCCAAGATGAACGCCACACCAAAGCTGGTGAAGGCCAGCGAGGAATCCCCCCATGACCGTGCCGCAAACAACAAGGCGATGAATGCCGTGATGACGCCGAAGCCGACGCTGGAAAAAGCCAGCCCTAGGCCAGGCTGCCACACGGCCCCCAGCACCTGGTAAAAGGGCGTGCGGCGGCTGGCTCCGGGTGCCACGCCACGCAAGGGGCTGACCGCCAGCAGCGCCACTATCGGCAAGAGCACGCTCACGCCGGCAATCCCCGCAAATCCCCAAGCCTTGCTGACGGCCACACCCAGCGGTGCACCGCCGGCCATGGCCGCATAGATGGCAATGCCGAGCCAGGCCATCACCTTGCCGCCATGCTGCGGCCCGACCAGCGCGATGCCCCAGCCCATGGTGCCGGTGATGACCAGGCTCTCGCCCAGCGCCAGCAGAACGCGTCCCGCCAGCAGCACTGCCACCGAGATGGCCGGCTGGTCCAGCCAGAGCAGAGAGGCCAGATAGATCAATCCCGACAGCGCCGCAGCCACGAAGCCGCCGACGACAGCGCGCTTGGGGCCACGCAGATCCGCCACGTTGCCGGCCCAGGCGCGCGAGAGCAGCGCCGCTGCAAATTGCGCACCGACCACCACACCCACTACGGTGGCGTTCATGCCCAGTGCCTCCTTCAGGTGCAAGGGCAGCACCGGCAACTGCAGGCCGATGGTGAGAAAGGCGATGAAGACGGCCAGCGTCAGCGGTGCAAGTGCCTGCAGGACGGATGTGCCGGTGCCGGCGGCGGTGGCCGGCGGGATGGAGAGAGGCGGGTCTGCCTGTTTTCCGTTCATGGGAAACCTCAAAGAATATTATGAAGGGTGGACTCAGGAATGTTGCGGAAGTCCCGTTGATGGCAGGAACGCTGCGCAGTAGAATGCGACGAATCCGTCATATTCCGTCGAATGGCAGTATGTGACGGATTCGTCAGGTTTCCTAGTCGCATTCCATTTACGTCTTGGCCTCTTCCCCCTTCTCCCCATGAACAAGCCCCGCCGCCCCGAGATTTCCCTGCGCAAGACACCGCAACAGGCCCGCTCCACCGAGCTGGTGGCAGCCATTCTGGAAGCTGCTGTTCAGGTTTTGCTGCGCGAAGGTGCGCCGCGTTTCACGACGGCGCGCGTGGCCGAGCGCGCGGGCGTGAGTGTGGGATCGGTGTATCAGTATTTCCCCAACAAGGCGGCCATCCTGTTTCGTCTGCAGGCCGACGAATGGCAGCAGACCACGGCGATGGTGCGCCGGTTGCTGCAGGAGACGGACAAGCCACCGGCACGCCGCCTGCGCGAACTGGTGCATGCCTTTTTACGCAGCGAATTCGAAGAGGCCCAGGTACGGATGGCGCTGGCCGATGCCGCGCCGCTCTACCGCGATGCGCGCGAGGCTGAAGAAATGCGCCACGACTGGGACGGCATCATCGCGCAGTTCATGCGCGAAGCCTTGCCGGGGGTGTCCGCGCCGCGACGCAAACGCGCGGGGGAATTGATGATGACGACGCTCACCACGGCGGGCGAACATCTTTCGCGCGGCACGCTGCCTGAGAAGGAAATACGCGCCTATGGCGAGGCCATGGCCGACATGTTCTGCGCCTATCTGGACAGCCTGCAGCCGCGCTGAATCGCGCTCACACCTTGCGCTTGCGCGGCACCGCCGTGGAAGCACGCTGCACCAGCTGCGGTGTCGCCGTCACCCGCATCACGGGCGAGGGACTGCGGCCCTCGATCAAGGCCAGCAGCAGGTCGATGGACATGCGCGCCGCTTCTTCCGTCGGCACCGCCACGGTGGTCAGCGCCGGACGCGAGACCCGCGCCCACTGGATGTCGGTGATGCCGATCACCGAGATGTCACGCGGTACATTCATCCCCAGGTCGGCGATGGCGTTCATCGCACCCAGTGCCGGCAGATCATTGCTGGCGAAGATGGCCGTGAGCTGTGGCTCCTCGCGCAACAGCGCGATGGTGGCCTGATACCCCGCCTCGACCGTATCACCGATGTAGCGCGCACTCTGCAAGGTGTGCTTGACGCCGGCAGCGGCACAGGCCTCGACGAAGCCGCGATAGCGTTCCGCATGAATGCCGCTCTTCTTGCTGCCGACCAGCGCACCGATGTGACGATGGCCGAGCCCCAGCAGGTGCTGCGCGGCAGTCGCGCCAGCCGCATAGAAATCCACCGCGATGCAGGGCAGCTCGGGCGGGGCATCCGGTTTTTCCCACATGCACAGCACCACCGGCGCACCCCGCCGCTCGGTCTTCTTGAGCTCGTCCATGGGCAGGTTGGCGTTCATGATGAGCACGCCGTCGGAGAGCGTTCCGGCAATCTGGTCGAGGTAGGCGCGGCCGGTGTCGGGATCGTCGTTGGTATTGCAGACGATCAGGAAGCGGCCGCGCTCGCGCGCCGCACGCTCGGCCGCCAGAGCGAATTCCGGATAGAAAGGGTTGGCAATGCTGGAGACCACCAGTGCCAGCGTGGGCGCGCGCCCCTCAGCCAGGGCACGTGCGGTCAGGTGCGGACGATAGCCGAGCTGGGCGACCGCCTCCAGCACGCGCTGGCGCGTCTGCTCGCCGACCTTGCCGCGCTGGCGCAGGACATTGGACACAGTGGCCGAGGTGACACCGGCCAGACGGGCAACTTCGGATAAGGTGGTCATGGGTGCATGGAGTTGGAAGCCCTCGCATTCAAACCGCTTATGACGGGCTTGTCAACGCGCACACGCGGGTCGCGCTGCTCAAACTGAAGACGCGTCGTGCAGCCGCTGCGGAAATGATTTACGCATTGTTCACCCGCGCCCCACTCCTTCAGAGGAACGCAATCCTGACAAAAAGCTGGCAGTTTTTCGTTACAGGATTGTTGTTGCAGAGGCCATCCAAGATGGGTATGATCGACCAAAATATTTGCCAACCCAACACGGCAACACGCTCAGAACAACGACGTGGAGACAACCCCCGATTGCATACAGGAAACTCAGGCGATCTTTTTTTTGGGTCACTTGATTAAGCGCTTAACCTGACGCCGCACCTGCCTCGTGGTGCCCTGCCCTGCAATTCATTTCTGCTAGGAAAACGTGATGGCCAGCATCAGCTTGCGTGCAGCACAAAAAGCCTACGGCGACGCACCGCCGGTAATCCGCAATGTCGATCTCGACATTGGCGAACATGAATTCTGTGTTTTCCTGGGTCCCTCCGGCTGCGGCAAATCCACGCTCCTGCGCAGCATCGCGGGGCTGGAGGATCTCACCAGCGGCGATCTCTTCATTGGGGGAAAGCGCGTCAATGACGTGCCTTCGGCGCAGCGTTCGGTAGCGATGGTGTTCCAGAGCTATGCGCTGTTCCCGCACATGACGGTGTATGAAAACATGAGTTTCGGTCTGACCCTGGCCAAGCTGCCCAAGGCCGAGATCGAGCAGAAGGTGCGCGAAGCGGCGCGCATCCTGCAGCTGGAAGAACTGCTGCAGCGCAAGCCCAAGGAACTCTCCGGCGGCCAGCGCCAGCGCGTGGCCATCGGGCGCGCCATCGTGCGCCGCCCGGGCGTGTTCCTGTTCGACGAACCGCTCTCCAACCTCGACGCCACCCTGCGCAGCCAGACCCGCATCGAGATCGCCCGCCTGCATCGCCAGTTCGAACAGGCCAGCGTGGTCTACGTCACGCATGACCAGGTCGAGGCCATGACCCTGGCCGACCGCATCGTGCTGCTGCATGCCGGCGCCGATACCCAGCGCTTTGGCAGCATCGCCCAGGTCGGTGCGCCCATGGAGCTGTATCACCATCCGCGCAATCGTTTCGTGGCCGGTTTCATCGGTTCGCCGCGCATGAACTTCCTGCCCGCGCAGGTGGTGAATGCGCAGGAGAACGGCATCCTGATCCGCCTGCAGCACAGCGAGGAAACCCTGCTGGTAGCGGCCAAGGGACCGGTGCAGCCGGGCCAGCCGGTAACCCTGGGCGTGCGCCCCGAACACATGGAAATCGGCAGCCAGGGCCAGTACGGCATCACCCGCGAAGTGATGCTGGTGGAGCGCCTGGGCGAGCAGACCTATGTGCACCTGGACGAGCCGGCCGGCCAGCCGCTGGTGGCCAAGGCCCCGGGCGATGCCCACATCGCGCGCGGCGAGCGCCTGCGCGTGTCGGTCGCGCCCAGCTGCGCCTACCTGTTCGATGCGGACGGCGTGGCACTGGCGCGCACACAAGTTCATCCGGGCCTGGCTGCCGCCGCCTGATCAGGCAGTGCGCACGCGCCCTCTTCTCTTGACGCTTCACTACCGCTAAGGAACCACGATCATGTCGTTACGATTGGGAGTCTGTTACTACCCCGAACATTGGCCCGAGGCCATGTGGGAAAGCGATGCCCGGCGCATGAAGGCGCTCGGCATCAAGCAGGTGCGCATCGGCGAATTCGCCTGGAGCCGCATCGAGCCCTCGCCCGGCGACCTGCGCTGGGACTGGCTGGACCGCGCCATCGAGGTGCTGGCCAGCCACGGCCTGGAAGTGGTGATGTGCACCCCGACCGCGACCCCGCCCAAGTGGCTCATCGACCGTCATGACGACGTGCTGGCGGTGGATGCCAACGGCCGCGAACGCGCCTTCGGTTCGCGCCGCCATTATGATTTTTCCTCTGACTCGTATTACGAAGAATCGCAGCGCATCGTGCGCCTGCTGGGCGAACGCTACGGCCAGCATCCGGCGGTGACCGCCTGGCAGCTGGACAATGAATACGGCTGCCACCAGACCGTGGTCAGCTATTCGCCCTCGGCCCAGCGCCGCTTCCGCCAGTGGCTGCGCCAGCGCTATGGCAGCATCGATGCGCTCAATACCGCGTGGGGCACGGTGTTCTGGAGCATGGAATACCGCAGCTTCGACGAGATCGATGCGCCCGTCGGCACCGTCACCGAGGCCCATCCCTCGCATCGCCTGGACTATCGCCGCTTTGCCTCGGACGAAGTGGTGCGCTACAACCGCATGCAGGTCGAGATCCTGCGCCCGCTCTCGCCGGGCCGGCTGATGGTGCACAACTTCATGCAGATGTTCCTGGAGTTCGATCACTATCCGGTGGCCGCCGACCTCGATGTCGCCACCTGGGACAGCTATCCGCTGGGCGCGCTGGAAGTGATGTGGTACGACGCCGAGACCAAGGCCCGCTGGCTGCGCACCGGCCATCCCGATTTCGCCAGCTTCAACCACGACCTGTATCGCGGCATGTCGGCCCAGCCGTTCTGGGTGATGGAACAGCAGCCCGGCCCGGTGAACTGGGCCCACTGGAATCCGGCCCCGCTGCCCGGCATGGTGCGCTTGTGGAGCTGGGAAGCCTTCTCTCATGGTGCCGGCTGCGTCTCCTACTTCCGCTGGCGCCAGTGCCCGTTCGCGCAGGAGCAACTGCACGCCGGGCTGAACCGTCCTGACAATCGTCTCGACGTGGGCGGCACCGAAGCCGAACGCGTGGCCCAGGAAATCATCGCGGTGGAGAACGCCAGCGGTGCCTTGGCCCAGCCGCGCGGCAAAGTGGCGTTGCTGTTCGACTACGATGCCAAGTGGCTCTTCGAGATCCATTTCCAGGGCATCGATTTCGAATATGCGCATTTCGCCTTCGACTATTACTCGACCCTGCGTTCGCTGGGTCTGGATGTGGACATCGTCCCGCTCAACGCCGATCTGCAAGGCTACGCCATGATCGTGGTGCCGCCGCTGCCCATCGTGCCGGACGACCTGCCGGGCCGCATCGCAGACAGTGGCGCTCAGGTGGTGTTCGGTCCGCGCAGCGGCTCCAAGACCAAATCGCTGCAGATTCCTTCGACCCTGCCGCCGGGCCCGCTGCAGCAGTTGCTGCCGATGCGCGTATGGCGCGTGGAATCGATGCGCCCCAACGTCAGCGAAACAGTACGGTTCGGCACGGAACAAGGCCAGGCCCGCTACTGGCGCGACCTGATCGAAGCCGATGGCGACGGCCTGCAGACCATTGCCACCTTCGCTGACGGCCATCCGGCCATCGTGCAGAAGGAGCGTGCGCACTACCTGGCTGGCATCTTCGATGCCGGGTTGACCACGCGCTACTTCGAGCAGGTGGCGCGCGCCGCCGGACTGGCTCCGCAACGTCTGCCGGAAGGCCTGCGCCTGCAGCAGCGCGGCGGCCTGCAGTTCGCCTTCAACTATAGCGACGCACCGATCGCGCTGCCACACGCCGACGGCGCGCAGTTCCTGGTCGGACAGGCGGCGCTGGAACCGCAGGGCGTGGCGATCTATCGTCCGCGCACGCAAGGATAAGCAACACGCCGGCCTCACTCTGGAAGACAGCACGGCGGCTGCGGCAGCCGTGCATGAGCAGGCGACAGAACCTGCAGGAACCTGGAAGAACCTGGAATATCCACGACACAGCCGTATCAACTTTTTAGAACTTTTAGACTTTATAAACTTTATAAACTGTTTAGCGGTTTGAATGGTTTCAACTGTCTGAACCAAACATTCGGAGACAACAATGAAGAAAATGATGCGCATGACCGTGATCGCCGGCTGCCTGGCCGCCTCCGCCGCCTGGAGCGCCGCCGCCCTGGCCGGCACGCTGGCCGTCAACATCGCCTACAAGGGCGCCGTACAGCGCACCGTGTGGCAATCCACGGTCGATGAATTCAAGAAGGCCAACCCGGACGTCGACGTCAAGGTCTCCTTCATCGAGGAAGAAGCCTACAAGGTGCAACTGCCGGGCTGGCTCTCGACCCAGGCCCCGGACATCATCAACTGGCACAACGGCGAACGCATGGCCTTCTACGCCAGCCGCGGCCTGCTGGAAGACCTGAGCGAAGACTGGAAGAAGAACGGCTGGGACAGCACCTACGCCTCCACCAAGGAAGCCTCGTCCTGGCAGGGCAAGCAATACTCGGCACCGACCGTGTATTACTCCTGGGGCATGTTCTATCGCAAGGACCTGTTCAAGAAGGTCGGCATCGCGGCCGAACCCAAGAGCTGGGATGAATTCCTGGAGGCCTGCAAGAAGCTCAAGGCCGCCGGCATCGCCCCCATCGCCGTCGGTGGCCGTGACGCCTGGACCCTGGCCGGCTGGTTCGATTACCTCGACCTGCGCATCAACGGCAACGCTTTCCACCAGCAGTTGATGGCCGGCGACGTCGCCTACACCGACCCGCGCGTCAAGAAGGTCTACACCGCCTGGAAGAGCCTGATCGACAACAAGTATTTCATCGACAATGCCCTGTCCTATGACCTGGATGGTGCCCAGCCCTTCCTGTTCCAGGGCAAGGCCGCCATGATGCTGATGGGCACCTTCATCGCCAAGGGCTTCCCGGCCAAGCTGGCACCGGAGATGGGTTACTTCCAGTTCCCCATCATCGATGCCAATGTACCGACCGCCGAAGAAGGTCCGACCGAATCCATCCACATCCCGGCCAAGGCCCGCAACAAGACCGATGCGCGCCGCTTCATCGCCTTCGTCGGCACGCCGGCCATCAGCGCCAAGCTGGCCGATGGCCTGGGTTCGCTGCCGGCCAACAGCAAGTCGCCGGCCCCGGCCGATCCGATCTCGCGCATCGGCTTCGAGATCCTCTCCAACGCCAAGGGCGGCATCTCGCAGTTCTATGATCGCGACATGACCAAGGAAATGGCCGATGAAGGCATGAAGGGCATGCAGAAGTTCGTCAGCGATCCGACCAAGATCGATGACGTGCTCAACGAGCTGGAACAAAGCCGCAAGCGTATCTACAAGAAGTCCTGATCGTCGTTGTTGATGCCTGGCTGGTCCAGGCAGTCCATCCGGGCCATGCCGCCTGCCCCGTGCAGCAGCGGGATGGCCCGCAGAAAAAGAAGGAGACCCCGCCATGCTAGCGCCCACATCCGCCGCGCAGCCGCCTGCGACCCAACCTGCTGCCACGCCGGTCTCCGGCCCGCAGCGCAGTGCCGCCCGCCGCAATCGCGCCGCCTTCTGGTTCCTGGCGCCGGCCTGCGTGATGACGCTGGTCTACGTGCTGTACCCGATTCTCTATACGATCTATCTCAGCTTCTTCAGCTGGGATGGCATGACCGATCCCAAGTACGTGGGCCTGGCCAACTACATCGAACTGTTCCATGCGCCGACCTTCTACACGGCCTTGAAGAACAACGTGCTGTGGCTGCTCATGTTCCTGCTGGCCCCGCCCATGGGCCTTGCCATCGCGCTTTACCTGAATCAGAAAGTGGCAGGCATGCGCGTGGTGAAGTCGCTGTTCTTCGCGCCCTTCGTGCTCTCGGGCGTGGTGGTCGGGCTGATCTACAGCTGGTTCTATGACCCCAGCTTCGGCCTGCTGTCGCTGATCCTGGGCCAGGGCGTGCCGGTGCTGGGCGATGCGCGCTATGCCACCTTCGGCATCATCTTCGCTGCCCTGTGGCCGCAGACCGCGTATTGCATGATCCTGTTCCTCACCGGCCTCACTGCCTTGAACCATGACCAGGTGGAAGCCGCCCGCATGGAAGGGGCCAAGGGCTGGAGCATGCTGCGCTACGTGATCCTGCCGCAGTTGCGTTCAACCACCTTCATGGCCTTCGTGGTCAGCATCATCGGCGCGCTGCGCAGCTTCGACCTGATCTCGGTGATGACCAGCGGCGGTCCTTACGAAAGCTCCACCGTGCTGGCGTATTACGCCTATGACCAGGCCATCAAGTATTACCGCCAGGGATATTCGGCGGCCGTGGCGGTGACGCTGTTTGCCATCATGCTGGTCTACATCATCTATCAACTGCGCCGCATGCTGCGCGACGAACGCTGATCATCCGTCGCTGCACGTCCATCGCCCAACGCTCAAGAGAAAAGAGAGATCGCCATGTTCCCCATGCCGATAGAAAAATGGAAGCCGATCAACCGCGCGCTCTACCGGGCTTCGCTGCCGGTGGCGCTGCTGATCTGGCTGCTGCCGATGCTGACCGCACTGGTCACCTCGATCCGCTCCAACGATGAACTGATGGCCGGCAACTACTGGGGCTGGCCGCAGGACTTCGCCATGCTGGAGAATTACCGCGAGGCCCTGACCGCCTCGCCCATGCTGCATTACTTCTGGAACAGCTGCCTCATCACCATTCCCTCGGTGATCGGTGCGATTTCGCTGGCGGCCATGGCCGGCTTTGCGCTGTCCACTTACCAGTTCCGTGGCAACACGGTGCTGTTCGCCACCTTCGTGGCCTGCAACTTCGTGCCGCAGCAGATCCTGATGATTCCGGTGCGCGACCTTTCGCTGTCGCTGGGCCTGTTCAACACCATCACCGGGATGATGCTGTTCCATATCGCCATGCAGACCGGATTCTGCACCTTGTTCCTGCGCAATTTCATCAAGCAGCTGCCCTTCGAGATGATCGAGTCGGCGCGCATCGAAGGGGCCAGCGAGTGGACCGTGTTCTATCGCATCGTGCTGCCGCTGATCCGCCCGGCACTGGCCGCGCTGGCGGTGCTGGTATTTACCTTCGTGTGGAATGATTACTTCTGGGCGCTGGTGCTGACCCAGGGCGATGACGTGGCGCCCATCACCGTGGGCGTGGCTGCGCTGCGCGGGCAATGGACCACGGCCTGGAACCTGGTCTCCGCCGGTTCCATCCTGGCAGCGCTGCCCTCGGTGATCCTGTTCTTCGTGATGCAGAAGCAATTCGTGGCCGGGCTGACCTTCGGGGCCAGCAAGGGCTGAAGGGTCGCGGCCCGGGCTTACTGCAGGGCCGCGACGCCCGCCTCGGGCGTTTGCGCTGGTACCGGGGGCGGCACATCGGTGTGGATCATGAGTACCGTGCAAAGGCGTGCAGTCGTGCCATTCTTGGCCAGCTGCGCGCCTTTGCCGTTGTAGATCTTGCCGTTGCCCATGAAGACGCCATCGATCTTGAAGGTCCACGAATTGCCCGGGTTCTCCAGCCGGTAACCCATCCCGGCCAGGCTCAGGGATTCGCCGGAGATGGTGCCGGACATGACTTCTTCGGCGAGCTTGGTGCGCCGCTTGATGATCACGCGGTTGCCGTCCACCTGGGCATTGAAATTGGCCTGGAAGGGCTGTGAATCCTTGTTGAAGCGATTGGCATCGCAGGACATGACAGCGCGCCAGCGACCGTCCGGCGGGCTCGGCTCCGAGCTGGCCGTGCCCCCGGCGATACCGGCAGAGGGCAGCACTCCCAGCTTGCCACCAAGAATCACGGTGATGGAATCAGGGTAATCGAAACCGGCACCGCTATTGCGGTCGATGGCATAGCCGATCAACCCGCCTGCAAGCACATTGCCCCAGACGTTGGTATTGGCACGGGAGACTGCTTTCTGTTGTCCGACCACGCCATCTTTGGCGCATTCGACCATCAGGTCGGCAGTGCTCTTCTTGATCGTCACGCTGCCGGGTGTTTTGACAAACCATTGACCCGCATCGTTGGTCAGGGTGCAACTGGCCCCGGAAATAATCTGGTTGCCCTGCGTGGCCTGAACCGAAACGGGTTGCGTCTGCGTGCCCGTGATGGAGGCACAACCGCTCAGCAGCAAGGCTGCCATGCATACCAGCATTCTCAACATGAAATCCCCGATGTTCCTAGCGCGCCCGCGCGTGTTGTCGTTATCGTTGCCGCATCCCTCGATGGCGGGCCTGAGGCCTGCCATCCAGCGAGAATATAGCCGAGCTGCACGTCGCGTGACTGACAAATCACTGACAGGAAAAAGAAAATATTTCAGCTGAAATACGCGCGTGGTTTTTTGACATACGGCCGTGATGGCAGCGGCGCACGATGTCTCCATCGACACCGCAACCCAAGGAGAACATCATGCATACCACCACCCTGCGCCTGGCCGTATTCATCGGCATGTTGAGCATGACTGTCGAGGCCCACGCCGGACGCGGCGGGGCGATGCTGTTCAAGGACCTGACGCGGCTGTTCAGCCACCTGTTCCACCAGTACACCGGCGGCTGAACCGCGCGATCCTCAGGGCTGGGCCGCCTGCTGCCGGGGCGCGTCCAGCCCTACGCCCATGGCTTGATACAGCGTGGCCGTATCGTTCATGCGGCTGGCAGTTGCGCGAATTTCGCCCAGCCTCGCATTGAGATACTGGCGTTCGCCGGCCCGCGCTGCACTGGCCGGATAAGCGCCCAGTTGCGCGCGCCGCTGCGCATTGCGCCAGCCCTGCTCGGTGGCCGCGCGTGCCGCCGCCGAGGCCTGCAAGGCGTCGGCATCCTGCGTCAAGGCCACCAGACTATCGGCCACGTTCTGGAAAGCATTCAACACGGTCTGGCGATAATGCGCCTCGGCCGCGAGGTAGGCTTCCTTGCTGGCATCGCGCTTGGCGCGCAGGGCACCGCCATGGAACAGCGGCTGCGTCAGCGATGCGCCCAGACCCCACACGGCTCCCGCACCGCTGGTGGCCTTGGCCCAGGAGAAACCGGACTGGCCGAACGATGCGCTGATGGACAGGCTGGGGAACATCTCCGCTGTCGCCAGCGCCTGCTGTGCGGCCGCCACCTTCAATGCGGCATCGGCCGCGAGAATGTCGGGGCGCTGTTTCAGCAATTCGGAAGGCACCGTCATCGGCACCTGCTCGGGCAGTTTCAGGCGCGTGATGTCGAGATCGGCCGGCGCGGCATCCGGCGTGCGGCCCATCAGCACCGCCAGCGCGTGACGTGCGCCCTGCCATTGCGCTTTCAGGGCGGGCAGGCTGGCGCGCAGCGATTGCGCATTGGCGCGCGCGGACAGGACATCGTCATTGGAGACGGCACCGAGCGCCAGACGCCGCTGCAATTCCCCCACGTCGGCATCGGCCAGCGCCACCAGGCGCTCGGTGTCGGCCACCTGCGCGCGCAGGGAGGCGGCATTGATGGCCGTGATGACCACGTTGGCCGCCACCGCGCGGCGTGCCGCATCGAACTGGTAGGACTGGGCATCGACCTGGGCAGCCAGCGCCGAGTTGGCGAAGCGCTCCACGCCGAACAGGTCGAAGGTATAGCTGGCGCGGATCTGGCCGGCGAAGACGTTGTACAGGTTGGTGGTCGGGCCAAGATTGGGCAGACCCAGGGCGCGCTGGCGCTGGGCCTGGCCGACCGCGTCGATGGTCGGCCACAGCGATTCATCGATCTGCGCACGCAATTGCAGGCGCGCACTGGCCAGGTTGCGGTCCGCCTCGGCCAGCGAATGATTGCTGCGCAGCGCCTCCTCGACCCAGGCGGACAAATCCGCAGAACCAAAGGCGCGCCACCATTGCGGCACGCTGCGCTGGCCCAGTACGAAGGTCTGGCGCGCCTCCTGCGGACCCAGCGTGGCCGGGGTGGCCTCGGCGGCGTAGTGGACCGGTTGCGGCATGGCCGGTGCTTCGCCGGTCGGGCCCAGCGCGCAACCCGACAGCAGCAGTGCGGCGGCCAGCGCCAGAGGGCGCGCCTGCGGGGCGAACATCAAACGAACGGCGCTCATCAGTGGCTCCCTTGCGCGGCGTGGTCGCGGTGATGGGTTTCATCCGGCTTGACCCGGTAGCACAGCGCATACAGCGCCGGCAGGTAGAACAGGGTCAGGATGGTGGCGATGGTGATACCGCCCATCAGGGCGGTGGCCATCGGACCGAAGAAGTTGCTGCGCAACAGCGGAATCAGCGCCAGCACGGCCGCCGCCGCAGTCAGCGTGATCGGACGGAAGCGGCGCACGGTGGCGCCGACGATCGCATCGAAGCGGCCACGTCCTGCGGCGATGTCCTGCTCGATCTGGTCCACCAGGATCACCGAGTTGCGCATGATGATGCCCAGCATGGCGATGGTACCCAGCATGGCGACGAAGCCGAAGGGCTGGCCGAACAGCAGCAGTGCGCCCACCACGCCGATCAATCCGAGCGGTGCGGTCATGACCACCATCAGGGTGCGGCCGAAACTCTGCAACTGCACCATCAGCAACAGCAGTACGGCAATGATCATCAGCGGCATCTGCGCCGAGATTGAGGATTGCGCCTTGGCATTCTCTTCCACGGGTCCGCCGACGTCGATGCGATAGCCCACCGGCAGCTCGCCACGCAGCGCATCAAGCTTGCGGTTGACGTCATTGGTGACGTCGATGCCCTGCACGCCGGCGCGCACGTCAGCCAATACGGTGATCGTCGGTTGGCGATCACGCTCCCAGATGACGCCGTATTCCAGCGTATTGTGGAACTGGCCGAGCGCGGCCAGCGGCACCGGGCCGTTGGCGGTCGGCATGGACAAGGTGGCCAGGCGCGACGGATCAACCCGCTCGCTGCGCGGGGCCCGCAGGTCGACGCCAATGAGTTTGTCGCGTTCGCGGTATTGGGTCACCGTGAAGCCCGACAATTGCATCGCCAGGAAATTGGCAATCTGCTGGCTGCTCAACCCCAGTTCGCCGGCACGCTTCTGGTCGATCTCGAAGGACACCGAACGCTGGGCCGGTTCATCCCAGTCGAACTGGATGTTGGTGGCGCGGCTCTCCTTGCGCAATTCAGCCGCCACCTGTTCGGCGATGGCACGCACCTTGGGAATCTGTTCGCCACTGATGCGGAACTGCACCGGGAATCCCACCGGCGGCCCGTTCTCCAGTCGGGTCATGCGTGTGCGTGCCCCGCTGAACTGCTTGCGCAGCGGCTCTTCCAGCGCGCGGGCCAAGGCCTCGCGATCTTCCACCGACTTGGCGGTGACCACGAATTGCGCGAAGTTGGGACTGGCCAGTTGCTGGTCCAGCGGCAGGTAGAAGCGCGGCGCACCGACCCCGACGAAACTGACCACGTGGTCGATCTGCGGGCGATCCTTGAGCAGCGCTTCCATGCGCACCGCCTCGCGCTGGGTAGCTTCGAAGGAGGCGCGCTCCGGCAGGTGCAGGTCGATCAGCAATTCAGGGCGGTCGGAGCTGGGGAAGAATTGCTGCGGCACCAGCGCAAAGGCCGCCAGGGAAGCGATGAAGAGTACCGTGGTGGCAATCACCACGCGGCCGCGGAAGGCCACGCACCAGGCCACCGAGCGGCGCAGCCAGGTGTAGATGCGGGTCTGGTAGATGGGGTGATCGTGGTCTTCCTCATCATGGCCGGCATGCGGATTGGCGGCGATCTGTTCGTCGGTGAGGGCGCCCGGCTTTTCCTTGAGCATGTGATAGCCCAACAGCGGAATGAGCACCACCGCCGCCAGCCAGGACAGCAGCAGCGCAATGGCCGATACCTCGAAGATGGATCGCGTGTATTCGCCGGTCCCCGACTTGGCCAGCGCAATCGGCAGGAAGCCGGCCACCGTCACCAGAGTGCCGGTCAGCATCGGGAACGCCGTGCTGGTGTAGGCGAAGGCAGCGGCGCGGCGGCGGTTCCAGCCCTGCTCCAGTTTCACCGCCATCATCTCGACGGCGATGATGGCGTCATCCACCAGCAAACCCAGCGCCAGCACCAGCGTACCCAGCGAGACCTTGTGCAGGCCGATGTCGAACAGGTACATGAACAGCGACGTCACCGCCAGCACGATGGGAATCGAGATGACCACCACCATGCCGGTGCGGATGCCCAGCGATACCAGGCTCACCACCAGCACGATGGCGACCGCTTCGGCCACTGCTTCCAAAAAGTCATCTACCGATTTTTCCACCGCATGCGGCATGCTCGACACTGCCGTCAGCGTGAGCCCGGCAGGCAGGCGCTTGCGCAATTGTTCAGTTCGCTCGTCCAGCGCCTTGCCCAGGCGGATCACGTCGCCGCCCGGCTGCATGGTCACGCCGATGCCCAGCACCGGCTGGCCGTTGGCGCGCATCTCCTGTTCCTGCGGTTCGTCGTAGCCGCGTGTGATGGTGGCGATGTCGCCCAGGCGGAAGTTGCGATTGTTGACGTGGATGATCTTGTCTTCCAGCGCGCGCAAATTGTCGAACTGGCCGGTGGGACGCACGTAGACACGGTCACTGCTGGTGGTGATGAGGCCACCCGGCACCACCGCATTCTGTCCGCCGATGGCATCGGCCAGTTGCTGCGGGCTGATGCCCAGGCGCGTCATGCGGGTGTTGCCGATGTCGATGTAGATGCGCTCCTGGCGCTCGCCGAAGTAATCGATCTTGGCCACGCCCGGCACATGCAGCAGTTCGCCGCGCAGCTGGTCGGCATAGTCGCGCAGCTGCGCAGGCGTGAAGCCATCGCCGGCCAGGGCGTAGATGTTGGTGTAGACGTCCCCGAACTCGTCATTGAAGTACGGGCCCTTGACACCCTGTGGCAAGGTGGCCGCAACGTCGCCAACTTTCTTGCGCACCTGGTACCAGGTCTGCGGCACCTGCGAGGCCGGGGCCGTGTCCTTGATGGTGAAGAAGAGCTGCGACTGCCCTGCACGCGAATAGCTGCGCAGGAAATCCACATCGGGCGTCTCCTGCAGCTTGCGGGCGATGCGGTCGGTGATCTGCTCCTGCACCTGGCGCGCGGTGGCACCGGGCCAGTCGGTCTGGATCACCATCACCTTGAAGGTGAAGGGCGGGTCTTCCGATTGCGACAGGCGCGAGTAGGAACCGATGCCCAGCAGCGTCACCAGCGCCAGGATGAAGGTCACCAGCGCCTGGTGCTGCAGGGTCCAGGCGGAGAGATTGAAACGGCCGGGCGCGCTCATAGGGCGAAGTCCTCGGCGTGCAGCGGGGCGACCGGCTTGACCTTCTCACCCACGGTGAGGGTATGCACGCCCTGCACCACCACCTTGTCCTGTGTGGCCACGCCTTGCGAGAGCGAGATGCTGCGCTCGCCGTAGGCCGCGACCGTGACCGGACGCAGTTCCAGCTTGCCATCATTGGTCACGACCCACACCGCAGGCTTGCCGCCTTGATGGAACAGGGCGGTGGCCGGGAGCAGCAGCACCTGGCCCTGTGCCGTATCGGCCGGTGTGATCTTCACTTCACCGGTCATGCCGAGGCGCACGCTGGCGTCCGGCTGTTCCAGCGTGACCTTGATGCGGAAGGTGCGGCTTTGCGGATCGGCCGCCGGGCTGACCTCGCGCACGCGGCCCTTGTAGGTCTTGCCGGGCAGGGCCGCCAGCGTGACCTCGGCGGCGGCACCGGGCTGCAGGCCGGCCAGCTGGCGGTCCGCGACATCCGTGACCACGTCCACTGCGCCCGACCAGGCCAGCGAATAGACCGGCTGGCCCGCACCCAAGACGTCACCGGTATTGGCCTGCTCGGCGCTGATGACCCCATCATGCTGGGCTACCAGGGTGGTGTAGTCGCGCTGGTTGCCGGCCACCGAGGCACGGGCCTGCGCAGCCTTGAATTGCGACAGCGCGGCGGCATGCGCATCCTGGCTCTGCTCCAGTTGCTGGGCGCTGATGAGCTGTTCGGCGGCTTGTGCGGTATCACGCTGCAACTGCTTCTGCGCGGCGTCCAGATGCTGGCGGGCGGAGGCCAGTTCGGCGCGCGCCGAGGCGGCATTCTGGTCGGCGTCCGAGGGATCGAGACGCGCCAGCACCTGGCCCTTGCGCACGGCGTCACCCAGATGCACGCGGCGTTCCACCAACTGGCCGGCCACGCGGAAGGAGAGCGAGGTTACATAGCGCGACTGCACTTCGGCCGGCAGGTGCAGCGGCCGGGTGCTGCCGCGTTCCTGCGCCTGCAGCACCACCACTTCGCGGGGGGCATCGGCGACCGGGGCCGGCTTGCTGCAGGCCGAGAGCAACAGCGTGAAGGGAATCGCCAACAGCGCCATGCGCGCCAGGGGGACGCGGCGAGGTACCGAAAGAGACGTGGAAAGACGGCCGGAACACGGACGGGAGACTGGCTTCACAGCATTCCTTTCGGGAAAGGGTGGTGTCAGGTGTCGGACCGCGGCGCGTTCCGCATCTTTACAAAAGTTCAGCGATTCTAATGCACATATGAATTCAAATGCAATCCTGTATCCGAATACAACAGTGTTAGAATCCAGCCCCATGACACGCCAACGACTCAGCCGCGAGCAAAGCCGTGAGCAGACCCGGGAACGTCTGCTGGAGGCGGCGCACGCGGTGTTCATGCAGAAGGGATACGCGCAGGCCAGCGTGGAGGATATCAGCACCGCCGCCGGATACTCGCGCGGGGCCTTCTACTCCAACTTCGATGACAAGGAGCAGCTGTTCTTCGAGCTGCTGCGCCGTGAAGGCGAGAGCATCGACCGTGGTTTCGAGCGCATCCTCGGTGGCGAACTGACCGACCCCGATGCCCTGCGCGACGCGCTGGCAGTGCAGTACTCGGCGCTGTACCGCGATGACAAATGCAGCCTGCTGTGGATGGAAGCGCGCATCATCGCCTTGCGCGACGAAAAATTCCGCGCCCAGCTCGATACCTTCCTGGAGCAGCGCTACGGCCAGATCACCCGCTTCGTCGAAGCCTACTGCCGCCTGACCGGCACCGCCCCGGCCGCGCCGCCGCGCGAGATCGCCATCGGGCTGATGGCCTTGTGCGAGGGCGTGAGTTTTTCCTATCGCTGCGTACCGCACATCGTCGATGGCAAGACCGCCGAATCGGTGCTGGCGTGGTTCCTCAAGGCGTCCATTGCGATTGCCGCACCCGGTGCCACAGTGCTTGCAAGTCCTGCTGTCTGAGAAATCGCTGCAACAACTGGTATGACCTCCCCTGCTCGTGTTGTTGGCAGGCTGCATCCTGCGGCCTGGAAGCTGCGCGTACTGGCGCTTGCTGCTATATTCCGTTTCGAAAAAAAGGCGGCCTGCTCGCCCTTTCCTGCAGATAGCCACGTGAGGCAGTTCCCGGAACAGAAATGGGCGGGCCACGCATCTGGTCTGTGACGTTCCGGAGTCCAAAATTCAAATCCTGAAGCGCGATGTGCAAAGGGGCTGGGTGATCATGGTCTTGATGGCCATCCTGCTCGGCGGCGGTGCCATCTACCAGAGCCACCAGCAGGCGAAAGAAACGGCCATCGGCCATGCGGCCAACATCACGCTGGTGATGCAGCGCGGCCTGCAGCGGCATGCAGAGTTTTTCTGTTCGGTCCTCGACTCCATCGGCGAGCGCTATCGCCAGGTGCTGCATTTCCCGGTGTCGGGCAGCGAGTTGGGATCGTTTCTCTTCACGGGCGGACAAGCCAATCGCTACATCGTCGAAACCGCCGTGCTCGACAAGAACGGCCTCCTGGTCTCCAGTTCACGCAGTTCGCCGGCGCTGCTGACCAATGATTTCAGCGATGCGCCTTTCTTCCAGGCCCAGCAGAACGCCGACAGCCCCGCCGGCAAGCTGTTTCTCTCCAAACCCATCCAGCTGGCCAAGGATTACTTCGTCGTCGTGCTGTCGCGGCGCATCACCGACATGCAGGGCAACTTCGCGGGTGTCGCCATGATGGTGCTGGACCTGGCCTATTTCCGTTCCATGCTGGAAGGGGTGGATGTGGGCAACAACGGCATCCTGTCGATCTACTCGCGCGATGCCACGGTGTATGTGCGCATTCCCTATGACCCGGCCATGGTCGGCCGCAATCTGAGTTCGGCACCGATGCTCGACAGTTTCCTGAAGCAGGACTCCGGTCACTTCTTCTGGAAGTCGGTCAATGACGGCGTCGAGCGCCTGTACGCCTTTCACGCGGTGCCAGGTACCAACCTGGTGGTCTTCGTCGGCTATGCCAAGAGCAACATCTACAACTACTGGCAGAAGACGCTGGCCATCCTCATCATCGGTTCCATCCTGCTGATCTTCAGCGCCCTCTCCTTCTTCCGCTCGATGCAAAGTGAATTCCTGCGCCGCCATGCGTCGGAAAAGACCCTGACCACGCTGGCCACCATCGATGGCCTGACCGGACTGATCAACCGCCGCTCGATGGACGAGCTGATGGAGCGCCACTGGCAGCACCTGCGCGAGGGAACGCTGCGGCAGCTCAGCGTGATCTTCATCGATGTCGATTTCTTCAAGCTCTACAACGATGGTTACGGCCACCAGTCCGGCGACCTGGTTCTGGCCCAGGTAGCCGCCGCCTTGCGGACCAGCCTGGCGCGCAACGAGGACGGCGCGGCGCGCTATGGCGGCGAAGAATTCGTGGTGATCCTGCCGGGCAGCGATGCGGCCGGCGCCAGCAAGGTGGCCGAGCGCATTCGGGCAGCCGTCGAGCACCTCGCCCTGCCGCATGCGCACAGCCGTTTCGGCATGGTCACCATCAGCCTCGGCGTGGCCCAGGCCGACTTGCAGCGTCACGGGCAAACCGAACAACTCCTGGCCGAAGCCGATCAGGCCCTGTATGCCGCCAAGTCAGCGGGCCGCAATCGGGTGGAGATCAGTTCCGCGAGCTGAGGTCGGCCTTCATGCAGCGAGCCACTGCGCGATCTGCGGCCAGGCCTCAGCCAGGGTGCGCCCGCCCATGAACAGGCCGATGTGCCCGCCCGGCACCACGCGCTGCGTGATGTGCGCAGCAGGGGTGCCCACCAGTTGCGCTGCGTTGAGCACCTGCTCGGGCGTGGTGATGTCATCGCGTTCCCCGGCCAACAGGTAGAGCGGGCAGGTGATATCGCGCAGGTCCAGCATCTTGCCCAGCGCCACGTACTGGCCGCGTGCCAGCAGATTGTCCTTGAAGATCTGGCGGATGGCCTGGAGATACCAGCGTCCCGGCAGGTCGATCGGCGTTTCATACCAGGCCGCGAAGATCTCGCGCTTGGCCAGATACACGGGGTCGTCGATGTGCTGGAACAGGTCCACATGTTCGCTGAAGTAATGCTCGTCGGGATGCATGTTCTTCCAGCCCTGCAACATGAAACTGCCGCGCATGAGGCCGCCGCCGGTACGCACCAGATCTTCGTAGAAGCGAATCGGCGTGCGCTCCACCATCTGCTTGAGCGGCCCTGCTCCCGCCCCGGCATCGATGGGGGAACCGGCCAGTACCAGCCGCTGTACCTTGTGCGGGAAGCGCGCCGCGATCATGGCCGAGATCCAGCCACCCTGGCACAGGCCCACCAGGTTGGCGCGCCCGCCCAGTTCATCGATGACCACGCAGAGATCGGCCAGGTAGTTGTCGATCTCCAGGTCCTTCATGTCCTCGCTGGCGCTGTGCCAGTCAGTCAGGAACACGTGCGGCACGCCATGTTCCATCAGCGTTTCGACCAGGCTCTGGCCGCGGTAGTAGTCGGCGATCACCGAGGTGTGTCCCGCATAGGGAGCCACCACCAGCGTCGGGACCGCATGCGCGGCAGCGGGCTTGCCGTATTCGCGCAAGCTCAGCGTACGCAGCGTCAGGCGCACCTGGTTGGCGGTGGCCATCTGCGGGTGATGCAGGGAATGCAGCTTGGTCTCTTCTTCCAGAAAGCGCAGATGCTTGTCCACCACTTCCTGTCCCTGGCGGAACACTTCGGTGGCCAGCATCATGGGCCAGAACAGCGGTACGCAACCGGGCCCGCAGGCCGCAGGCTCTGGTGCGGGATGGTGGGCGTGGCTGGCAGATGAGGTCGTCATGCGGGGCTCCCATGGATGAGTCTTGCCGCATCGTCGGCAATGACCTGTTCTTCATTGGTCGGAATCACCAGCACGCGCACGCGGCTGGCCTGATGGCTGATGCATTCGAGATGCTGGGCGTTGGCGCTTTCGTCGAGCTGCACGCCCAGCCAGTCGAGGCGGGCGCAGATGGCCGCACGCATGCGGGCATCGTGTTCGCCGATGCCGGCCGTGAAGACCAGCGCATCCATGCCGCCCAGCGTGGTCGCCAGGCGTGCGGCTTCACCGGCACAGCGCAACGCGAACAACTCCAGCGCCTCGCGCGCGGAGGGTTCCGTACTCTGCTGCAGGGTGCGCACATCGGCACTCACCCCGGACACACCCAGCAGGCCAGACTGGTGGTACAGCAAGTCTTCCAGCGCCGCCGGCGTCATCCCTTGCTGCAGCAGATAAAGCAGCACGCCCGCATCGAGCGCACCACAGCGCGTGCCCATGGGCACGCCTTCCAGCGTGGAGAATCCGGTACTGGCATCGACACTGCGCCCGTTCTGGATGCCGCACAGGCTGGCACCATTGCCAAGATGCGCTACCACCACGTTGCCATGCGCCTCGGGCAACTGGCGGCGGCGCAATTCACTGGCGATGTAGCGGTAGGAAATGCCATGGAAACCGTAACGCAGCACGCCCTCGTCATGCAGCTTGCGCGGCAGCGCGAAGCGGCGCGCCAGTGCATCCTGCGTCGCATGGAATGCGGTATCGAAGGAGGCCGTTTGCGGCAGGCCCGGGCGCAGGCGCCCGATGGCGCGGATCAGGCGCAGGTTCTGCGGCTGATGCAGGGGGGCCAGCGGAGCCAGCGATTCCAGTTCCTGTTCGATGCGCTCGTCCAGCAGTACCGAATGGGCCAGATGCAAGCCGCCATGCACCACGCGATGGCCTACTGCACACAGCGCGCCCTGCTCGTGACCCACTTCCAGCTGGTGCAGCACCTGCTCCAGCACCTTATCCATGGAGGCAGCAGGATCGGCGTCGATGGCCATGGCCGACGCCACGCCTTCGATCTCCAGGCGCAGCCGCAAGGGAGACAGATGCAGGTCGAGCTGTCCGTGGCCGATCTTGCTGGCGTGCTCGCCATCGATCCGGAAGACGCCCAGTTTGATCGAGGACGATCCCGCATTGAAGGTCAGCAGCCAGCGATTCATGCGGCCTCCTTGCCGACCGCCTGCACCTTGCTGCGCGAGGCGAACAGACGGGCCAGTGCCGAGGAGGCCAGACGCACGCGCAGGCTGTCGGCGCGGCTGGTGAGGATGACCGGCACGCGTGCCCCCAGCACCAGCCCGGCGGCCTCGGCCTGTGACAGGTAGATCAATTGCTTGGCCAGCATGTTGCCGGCTTCGAGGTCGGGGACCAGCAGGATGTCGGCACTGCCGGCCACCGGCGAAGTAATCTGCTTGATGCTGGCCGATTGCAGGCTGATGGCATTGTCGAAGGCCAGCGGACCGTCGACCAGCGCACCGGTGATCTGATGGCGCGTGGCCATCACGGTGAGGGCTGCTGCATCGAGCGTGGACGGCATGGCCGGGTTGACCGTCTCCACTGCCGCCAGCACCGCCACATGCGGACGCGGCACGCCCATCACGTGCAGCAGGTCGATGGCGTTCTGGCAGATGTCGCGCTTGTGCGCCAGGGTGGGCGCGATGTTGATGGCCGCATCGGTGATGATGAGCGGCTTGGCATAGGTGGGAATGGCCATGGCATACACATGGCTGATGCGGCGCTCGGTACGCAGTCCCGAGCCGGAGGCCACGACCGCCCCCAGCAGTTCGTCACTGTGCAGGCTGCCCTTCATGAGCGCGGATACCCGCCCTTGTACCGCCAGCTCGACGGCGCGCGCAGCGGCGGCGTGGCTGTGTTCGGTGGATTCGATCTGCAGGCCCGCCAGCGACAGGCCGGCTTCTTCGGCGACCCGCCGTATCCGGGCTTCCGGCCCGACCAGCAGCGGCTCCAGCAGGCCCTCTTCGCGCGCTTCCAGCGCGCCCTGCAAGGCCTCGGCAGAACAGGGGTGGACTACAGCGACCCGCATCGCCTGCGCGCCCAGGGCATCGCGGATGAGTTGACCGTAGCGCTCGGCAGGCGTGGCCTGCGTCGGTGGAAACATGGTGTCCTCCTGAGGGAATGGCATGAGGCCGGACGCACTCATGCGGGCTTGCTGTGTCGCAGCATAGCCTCAGGCGGAGGTGAGTTCAATTGCAGGATTGCCCGCAAACCGGACAGAGAACACAAAGCTTGATCTGCTTCAACTTTGTCCGGGTGCATCCGCCGTCACCGGCGGGAGTGCGGACGGTCAGGCCGGGGTCAGTGCCAGCACGTGCTGGCGCGCGCGTTCGGCGGGCATCGGTTCAGCAAAATAATGCCCCTGCATGGCGTGACAATGCATGGATTGCAGGACCTGCAGGTCTTCCTCGCTCTCCACGCCTTCGGCCACCACCTGGAAGCCGAAGGAGGCCGCCAGTTGCAGCACCGCCGACACCAGCGCCTGGTTCTCGGTCTGGTCGGCCAGGCCGGTGACGAAGCTGCGGTCGATCTTCACGCGCGAGACGTGCAGCTGGCGCAGGAAGCCCAGCGAGGAATAGCCCACACCGAAATCGTCGATGGCGATGCTCACGCCCTGCAGCGCCAGCGCGGTCAGGGTCTGGGTGGCGGCCTGCAGGTCGAGCGCGGTCTCTTCGGTGATCTCGATCTCCAGCATCTGCGCCGGCAGGTTCTGGCGCTTGAGGGTGCCCACCACCAGATCCTCGATGATGATGCGCTCCATTTCGCGCGGCGAGATGTTCATCGACACGCGCAGGTCGCTGCGGCCGTTGTCCCGCATGAACTGGATCATGTGCGCCACCTCGCCCATGATGAAACGCAGCAGCTCTTCCGACAGTCCTGCCAGCGCCGCGATCTCGATCAGATCGGGCGGCGCGATCGGACCATGGCGGCGATGCGTCCAGCGAACCAGCGCTTCGAAGCCGTCGAGGGCGCGCCCATCCTCGCAGACGATGGGCTGGAACCACACCTGCAGTTCGCCATCGGCCAGCGCCTGCGCCAGATCACGTTCCACATCGCGCTTCATCTGCAGATGCGCATCCAGCGCCGCATTGAAGACCTGGTACTGATTGCGGCCACGGCGCTTGGCCTCGTACATGGCGGCATCCGAGCAGACCAGCATCTCGTTGATATCGTCGCCACGCGACAGGTAGATGCCCAGGCTCAGGCCGATGTGACGATGGGCCAGGCGCGCGAAGGGCTGGCGCATCGCTGCGATCAGGCGCTGCGCCACGTGCTCCGGCGGCTCCGCGTGGGCGGTGAGCGGATAGAGGATCACGAATTCGTCGCCGCCCAGGCGCGCCAGCGTAGCGCCCTCGGGCAAGGCCGCCTGCAGGCGGCGTGCCACTTCGATGAGTACCTGATCGCCCGCTTCGTGCCCGTAGGCATCGTTGATGACCTTGAAGCCATCCAGGTCAAGGAACATCAGGCATTGGCGTTCCCGCTGCTGCACCAGGACCTGCGTGGCCACCTGCATGAAACCGGCTCGGTCCAGCAGGCCGGTCAGCAGATCGTGTTCGGCCTGGTATTGCATGCGCGCAGCGAACTGGCGCAGGTCTTCGTGGGCCACGGCCAGGGCCTGGCTGGCGGTAGTGGCTTCGTTCTTCAGGGCGCAGGCGCGCGCGAACATGCGCTCGCCCACGCGGGCACCGCGAATCAGGCCGGCCAGGTAGATCACGGCCGTCGCTGCCAGTGCCAGGCGGGTCGGCGTGCGATTGAAGGCAAACAGGCAGAAGATCACCGACAGCAGCGGCGGCGTGATGAAGCTGATCGGGATGCGAGCGAAGGCGAAACCGTGGGTGACCGCACCGGCCGTGATGCCGCACACGCAGGTCAGATAGAACAGGGTCTCGGGTGTGGTATAGCCTTCGCTCAGCCAGGGCATGCCGGCCCAGGCGAAGCCCGAGATCAGGGCGAGGATCCAGTGCAGGCGCAGGTTCAGTTCCACCACGTGGCTGGCGTCGCGCACCTGACCGCGCGGGGCCATCCACGGCACCAGTTGCGCCACGCGTTGCGGTGAGAGGCGGCACAGCGGGATCCGCACCAGGTTGACCAGCGTGGCGCAGGCCAGCCAGATCAGTGCCACCCAGAATTTGCCGGAATGCCAGGCCACGAAGGTGGAGATGCCGCTCAGCACGAAGGCCACCGGGATCGACAGCATGACGGTATGGCGGGCCGCCGTGAGCTGGTCCGCGCGAATCAGTTGTCGCAATGCAAGCCGGGACGCGTGGTCGCCGGCACCGGTTTCTATCTTGAGTTCGTTCACATCCCCATCCCGTGGTGCCCAGTTGCGCTGCCCGCCGAGCGGCGAGGCAGAAGCGGCGGCCACCTGCCCAAGGTAGCGCTACCGATGGCGGGTATTATCCAATGAATAAGAAGAATTCCCATCAAAACATGAGTCCCATTGAGATGTATCAACGAGTTGTTGGCGTGGAAGAGACAAGCTCCGGGCTTGCTGGACCCCTTTCATGACCTGGAGAACCCTCATGTCCCAAGACAACGGCAACTGGTTATCGGCCGAACAAGCCGTCATGCCCGATGGCAGCGAACGTCAGAACTTGCCCCTGATCAACAGGAAACTGCCGCATCTCTCGCCGCAACAAGCTGCCGACAGCACGACGGCGGCAGACGCTGGAGAAGCATCAACGGCACCTGCCGGGCCAGCGGCGGCAGACTGAGTTCTCCCGCAGCAACACCTCCTGCGGAGGGATTTCCGGAGGCATCGCGCCGGAAGGCTAAAATGGAGCCGTATTTACTGCGCGGCAAACTGGCGCTGCTCCTGTCATGGCTCTCGATCCCTCCACTCTTCTCATCCTCACCATCGCGCTGGCGGCAGCCGCTTCGCTCTACCTGGCCATCGAATGGAACAGCGTCCGGGAACGCTCGCTGCTGCTGTGGAGCAGCGGCTTCGCCATCATCACGGTCGGCTCCTTCCTTGCGTTGCTGCGCTCGCGCGGCTATCTGCTGGTCGGCATCTGGTTCGCCAACGGCTTGCTGATCGCGGCGCATGCCTGCTTCCTGGCGGGCGTGGCCTGGTTCACGCGCACCCGCATCTCGCGCGCCTGGTGGCTGATTGCCTTGCTGTGGCTGCTGATGCTGTTGCTGCCCGCACATGCCTGGTGGTCGCGCGTGATGCTGGGACTGCAATCGCTGATGATCGCCGCCCTCACCTTGCAGGCCAGCGCCCTGCTGCGTCCGCATGGTGCGTCGTTGAGCGTGGGCGCAGTGCAGTTGCGCTTCGTGCTGCTGATCCATGGACTGTTCTATGTGGCCAAGGCGGTCTCGGCGCTGGCGCTGGGGGCTTTCGTGGACCTGGCGGCCTTTGGCGGCGTGTTGATCCAGGTGTCGCTGGTGGAGGGATCGATGGCGGTGATGCTGATCGCCTTGTCGATGACCGGCACCGAGCGCCATCGCCGCGAAGAACGCATCGGGCAGCTGGCCGCACGTGATCCCCTGACCGGACTGCTGAACCGGCGCGCCCTGCAGGCGCGCGCACCGGCGCTGCTGGCACGGGCCAGCGAGGCCCATCCGGGAGCGCTGTTGCTGATCGACATCGACAACTTCAAGCAGGTCAACGATCTGCACGGCCATGCCGCCGGCGACAAGTTGCTGGAAGCCCTGAGCACCCTGCTGCGTGAAGTCTTGCCCGCCGATGCGCTGGCCGCGCGGCTGGGCGGGGATGAGTTCGTGATCCTGTTGCAGGATGTGCGTGAAGAACAAGTCGCCCATCTCGGCGAACAGTTGCGGATGGCCTTCTCCCACGTGGCGCGCAAGGGCGTGGCCACTCCCGAGGCGGTGAGCCTGAGCGTGGGCGTCAGTCTCTACACCAAGCCGGCACTGGCGCTGGAAAGCCTGATGGCGCTGGCCGATGCGGCCCTGTATGACGCCAAGCGCGCCGGACGCGACCGGCTCATCGTGAGCCCGGCACACATCACTGCAGCCAATCCTTGAGCCGGTACCAGGCCCCGACCAGGGGCAAGAACCAGGGCTTGCCCAGATGACCGGGAATGGCCGGCCAGTCGAAATCTTTCCATGGATTGAGATCGGCCCTGCCGTCCATGACCTCGGCCATCAGCGTTCCCATGAGGCTGGCCATGTGGGTGCCGTGGCCGCTGTAACCCATGGAATAGAACACGCCATCGCGCTGTCCGGCACGCGGCAGACGGTCCACCGTCATGTCGACCATGCCGCCCCAGCAATAGTCGATGCGGACCTTGGCCAGTTGCGGGAAGACCTCCAGCATCTGGCTGCGCAGGATCTCGCCGCTCCGGGCATCGGACTGCGGATTGGACACCGCGAAACGCGCGCGTCCGCCGAAGAGCAGGCGATTGTCCGGCGTAGCGCGGAAATAATTTACAAAATTCTTGGTGTCGGTGTACATGCGCCGCGTCGGCAGCAACTGTGCCAGCAGCTCCGCCGGCAAGGGTTCGGTGACGATCAGGAAAGCGCCGACCGGCACGATGCGGCGGCGTATCCAGCCAAACGGACCAACCTGGGAAATGCCGCTGCTCACCAGCACCTGGCTGGCGCGCAGGCTGCCTGCACGCGTCTGCACCTGGTAGCCGCCTCCTTGCGCCTTCAGGCCCAGCACGGGAGTGTGTTCGAGGTAGATCGCACCGCGCCGCTGGGCCGCGTGGGCCAGGCCGCGCACATAGCGGCCGACATGCATGCCGGCACTCTTTTCCATCAGCAGTCCACCGTAGTAACGGTCGCTGCCCAGTTCGTCACGCAGCTCGGCGCGGGTGATCAGGCGCGTGTCAGCGTCCACGTTGGCGGCCAGCAGGGCCTGGCTGCGCGCCAGCTTGTCGACGTGCTCGGGCTTGGCCGCCAGCTTGAGCTTGCCGTAGCGTGCAAAACTGCAGTCGATGGATTCCTCGCGCACCAGCCGTTCCACCATATCGACGCCGGCATCGAAGGCGCGATAGAGCCGGTTGGCCCATTCCGTTCCCAGGCGTTGTGACAGGGCAGCGTAGTCCTGCGCGAAGCCGTTGTTGCACATGCCGCCGTTGCGGCCGGAGGCGGCACCGCCGACGATATCCGCTTCGCACACCACCACCCTGGCCCCCTTGCGCGCCAGCGCCAGGGCAGCCGTTGAACCGGTGATGCCGCCACCGACGACCAGTACGTCGCATCCGTCGCCCGGCAAGGCGGTGTGGGTGCTGACGAAGGGGGATGAGGTGTCCAGCCAGTACGACTTCAATTGCATCAGGAGCTCCATCGACAGTCGGCAGCCGGATCATGAACGCAGGGGACGAGGCCGCAACAGGGTGTGGACTGATTATGGTGCGCGCTCCCGGTACGGTGATTAATGCTCACTGAACGCAGCATTAAACGCAGGTTAATGCTCGTGCAGCGCCCGCCCCTGCTGGCTGTCCGCAGGAAGAGCGGCCTGCGTAACGCAAAATGCCGGAAAGCCGCCGTTTAAAAGTAGAAGCTGCTCCGATCCCGGCGCAATAAAAATTATTAGTTGGAGGCCGGCGGCCATACTTCTTCCATCCCCAACGAAGGAGTTTGAGCAAATGACTTTCAAGCCGAAGTACATCAGTTTTGACTGCTATGGCACCCTGATCAATTTTGAAATGGGCCCGACCGCCCGCATGCTCTTTGCCGATCGTGTCGACGAGAAGCGCATGCCGGCCTTCCTGGACAGCTTCCGTTTCTATCGTCTCGACGAAGTGCTGGGCGCCTGGAAACCGTTCCTGGAGGTGGTGGACAACGCCATCCGCCGCACCTGCCACGCCCATGGCGTGGAATGCCGGGACAGCGACGGCCAGGCCCTCTATGCGGCCGTGCCGACCTGGCAGCCACATCCGTATGTGGTGGAAACGCTGGAGAAGATCGCGCCCCACATCCCGCTGGTGATCCTCTCGAACTCCATGATCGACCTGATCCCGCACAGCGTGGCGCACCTCAAAGCGCCCTTCCATGCGGTCTACACCGCCGAGGAAGCGCAAGCCTACAAGCCGCGCGGGCAGGCCTTTGAATACATGTTCGACCAGCTGGGCTGCGGCCCGGAAGAGATGGTGCATTGCTCGTCAAGCTTCCGCTATGACCTGATGACGGCCAAGGATCTCGGCTTCATGGGCAAGGCTTACATCGACCGCAATCACGAGCCCTACTGCGATGGCTATGGCGTGAGCCGGCTGACGGACTTCCGCCAGCTGGCCACGCTGGTAGGCCTCTGATGGCTGCCGTCGCGCCTACGAGAGACGGGACGCATCATGCTTGAGACCGCACTGCAAGAACCCGCCGCCCTGAATACGGCGGCACCTGATCTTGCGCCGGCAGCGCTGGAACAACTGGCCGCCGCCCGCTATGGCATCGCGGGCAAGTCCAGCACGCTGGGAGGTGAGCGCGACCAGAACGCCTGCATCGAGAGCGCGGATGGCACGCGCTACGTGCTGAAGATCAGCAATCCTTCCGAACAGGCGGCGGTGGTGGATTTCCAGATCGCCGCGCTGGATCACATCGCGCGGGCGGCACCGGACCTTCCGATTCCGCGCGTACTGCGCTCCTTGAGCGGGCAAAGCATCGAGCAGGTGACACTGCCGGATGGCAGCGTGAGCATGGTGCGCCTGCTGACTTACCTCGACGGCGTACAGATCAAGCACACCGAACGCAGCGACGGCCAGCGGCGCGCCATGGGCAGTGGCCTGGCCAGGCTGGACCTGGCCCTGCAAGGATTCAGCCATACCGGGGCGCATCATGACCTGCTGTGGAATGTCTCCACAGCGCACCGCTTGCGCGACAAGATGGAAAGCCTGCAGGATCCGGCCAAGCAGCAGCTGGCACGGCACTTCATGGCGCGCTTCGAACGAGATGTGCTGCCGCGCCTGGGCAACGTGCGTGCGCAGGTGATCCACAACGACTATCACCTCTACAACGTGCTGGTGGCACCGCAGGAGCTGGAGCGCATCACTGGCATCATCGATTTCGGCGACATGCTGCATGCGCCGCTGGTCGGTGAAGTCGCCACGGCGGCGGCCTTCCACATGACTGGCAGCGAAGATCCGTTTTCCGGTCCGGCGCAGTTCGTCGCGGCCTATCACGCCGAGCTGCCGCTGACCGCGCCGGAACAGGAGATCGTCGCCGACCTCATGGTCACGCGCCATCTGGTCACGGCGCTCATTTCCGAATGGCGCGCGGTGCGCTATCCCCACAACCGCGCCTACATCATGCGGCACAACCCGGCGGCCTGGGAGGCGCTCGGCCAGCTGGCCGACCTGCCGCGCCAGGACGCACGTGACCGCCTGCTTTCCGACATCTGACACAGGAGCATTGCATGAGCACCCCTACCGACCTCACCATGGTCAACGCCTACATCCCCGGCCGTGCCGACGTCGGGCCCGTCACCGGGGCCCTGATCGAACGCCGCAATGCCCTGCTGGGGCCGGCGTATCGGCTGATGTATGAACATCCCTTGCACATCGTGCGCGGCGAAGGCGTATGGCTGATCGATCCGCAGGGGCGGCGTTATCTGGATGTGTACAACAACGTCACTTCGCTGGGACACTGCCATCCGGCCGTCACCGCAGCGATCTGCGAACAGGTGCAGACGCTGGCCACCAACACGCGCTACCTGCATGACACCATCCTGGAGCTGGCCGAACGCCTGCTGGCGACGGTGCCGGAGACATCGCTGGCGCACCTGATGCTCACCTGCACCGGCAGCGAAGCCAATGACCTGGCCTATCGCATCGCCAAGGTCCGCACCGGCGGCACCGGCGTGATCGTCACCGACACGGCGTATCACGGCATCACCGATGCGGTCTCGCAGTTCTCGCCGTCGCTGGGCAGCAGCGTCAACCTGGGACCGCATGTGCGCCTGGTGCCGGCCCCGCGTGCCTATCATGCGCCGGGGCAGGATTTGGGAGAAAAATTCACCCGCGACGTGCAAGCCGCCATCGCCGACCTGCAACGGCATGGCATCCGGCCTGCTGCCCTGATCGTTGATTCACTCTTCACCAGTGACGGCATCCTGCCGGGACCAGCGGGCTTCCTCCGGGGCGCGGTGCAGGCCATCAAGGAGGCTGGCGGTCTGTTCATCGCCGATGAAGTGCAACCGGGCTTCGGCCGCACCGGCGAGCACATGTGGGGCTTCCAGCGCCACGGGATTGCGCCGGACATCGTGACCATGGGCAAGCCGATGGGCAATGGCCAGCCGGTCGCAGGCATTCTGGCGACGGCCGATGTGTTGCAGGAGTTCGGGCAGCGCTCGCGTTACTTCAATACCTTTGCCGGCAATACGGTCTCGTGTGCCGCTGCGCTGGCGGTGCTGAAGACGATTGAACGTGAAGGCCTGATTCCCCATGCACGGGAGGTCGGTGGCGTGCTGCTTGACGGCATCCGTGCGCTGGCCGCACGACACGAAGCGATCGGCGACGTGCGCGGTGCGGGCATGTTCGTGGGTGTCGAACTGGTCTCGGACCGGACGCAGCGCACGCCTGACCGCGCGCTCACCAGCGAGGTGGTCAACCGCATGCGTCAGAAGGGCGTGCTGCTCAGCGCCTGCGCGATGGGCCACAACGTACTCAAGATCCGGCCGCCGCTGGTGCTGACCGCGGAACAGGCGGGCATGGTGATCGATGCGCTGGACGAGTCGCTGACGGAAGCGCGATCGGCGGCGGGGCGTTGAGCCTGAGGCCGGGGATGCGGTGCTATGATCGGGCCATGCGACCTACCGACCCTCTCGACCGCACCGACATCAAGATCCTCGAGCACTTGCAGCGCGAGGGCCGGTGCTCGAACGTGGAGCTGGCCGAGGCCGTCAATCTCAGTCCCAGTCCCTGCCTGACCCGGACCAAGCGCATGGAAGAAACCGGCGTCATCGCCGGCTATGCAGCCCGGGTCGCGCTGGACAAATTGGGCAGCCATGTCGTGGTGTTCTCCGAAATCACGCTGGGCAGCCACCGTCCCGCCGACTTTCGCAAGTTCGAACAGGGCGCGGCCAAGTATGCGGAAATCGTTGAGTGCTACAACGTCAGCGGGGGGTATGACTATTTGCTCAAGATCGTCTCGCCCACCGTGGCGCTGTTCCAGGAGTTGATGGAACGCCTGCTGGAGGACGAGATCGGCATCGAGAAATTCGCCAGCCGCATCGTGTTGCGCCATCCCTATGAGCAGCGGGTGGATCCGGTGGAGGTGATTGCTTCGGGGAAGAGCAGCTGGAAGTGACGGCGGGCGCCCCCGCCGCCGCCCCCAGGCTCAAGCAAACTGCCTGAAATCCGGCTTGCGCTTCTCGAAAAAAGCCGTGAACGCTTCCTTGGCCTCAGGCGCGGTCAGCATGCGCGAGAAATGCTCGATCTCGGCCACCATCTGCTGCTCGGTCGCGGTGACGCGATTCTTCTTCATCAACTGCTTGGTCACCCGGACCGAGGCCGCCGGCAACGCCGCCAGCTTGGCTGCCTGCTGCTGCGCATAGGGCAGCAACTCCTCCAGCGGCAGCACGCGATTGACCACACCCATCTGGCAGGCTTCGTCTGCGCCGAAGGCTTCGCCCAGCAAAAGCTTCTCGGCCGCACGCTGGTAACCGGCGATATGCGGCAACAGCAGTGAAGACGCCGCCTCCGGGCACAAACCCAGTTGCGTGAAGGGCATCGAGAACTTGGCATTGTCGGCCGCATACACCAGGTCGCAATGCAGCAGCAGCGTGGTACCGATGCCCACGGCCACGCCCGAGACGGCGGCCACGATGGGCTTGCTGGCATGGCTGATCTGCCACAGGAACTGGAATACCGGCGCATCCTGGGTCTTGGGCGGATTCTTCAGGAAGTCTTCCAGGTCATTACCCGCCGAGAAGGATTTGGGCTTGCCGGTGAAGAGGATGGCGCGGACCGCATTGTCAGTCTCGGCCTCCTTCAAGGCATCGGCCAGCTGCTGATACATGGCCGCGGTGATGGCGTTCTTCTTGTCTTCGCGATCGAAGTGGATGGTCAGGATGCCATCGGCCTTGGTGAGCTGGATATCCATCTGCACAGTCTCCTTGAATGTTATAAATGATTTATAAGGTTCATGAAAAAAGCCGCACGGCATGCGCAGTGCGGCTTTTGCATCAGGCTTCGCGAGCGCCGGTCAGACGCGCTCGAAGATGCCCGCCGCACCCATGCCGGTGCCCACGCACATGGTCACCATGCCGTACTTCAGGTTCTTGCGGCGCAGTGCATGGATGGTGGTGGCGGCACGGATCGCACCGGTGGCCCCCAGCGGGTGGCCCAGGGCAATCGCACCGCCCATGGGGTTGACCTTGCTCGGGTCCAGGCCCAGGTCGCCGATGACGGCCAGCGCTTGCGCTGCGAAGGCTTCGTTCAGTTCAATCCAGTCGATCTGGTCCTGGGTCAGGCCACCGGCCTTCAGGGCCGCAGGAATCGCTTCCTTCGGACCGATGCCCATGATCTCCGGCGGCACGCCGCGCACGGCGAAGGAGACGAAGCGCGCCAGCGGGGTCAGGTTGAATTGCTTCAGGATCTTTTCCGAAACGATGATCAGCGCGCCTGCGCCATCGGAGGTCTGCGAGCTGTTGCCGGCGGTGACGCTGCCCTTGGCGGCGAAGACGGGTTTCAGCTTGGCCAGCGCGGCCAGGTTGGAATCGGCGCGCGGACCTTCGTCCAGGGCGACGCTACGGGTCTTGATGTCGATCTCGCCGGTGGCCAGGTTGGGGAAGCGCTCGACGATCTCGACCGAGGTCATCTCGTCGGCGAATTCACCGGCCTGCTGCGCGGCGATGGCCTTCTGGTGCGAGGCCAGCGAGAATTCGTCCTGCGCTTCACGCGAGACCTTCCACTGCTGTGCCACCTTCTCGGCGGTCAGGCCCATGCCATAGGCCATGCCGACGTTCTCATCCTTGAAGGCATTGATGTTGATGGAAGGATGGAAACCCATCATCGGCACCATCGACATCGATTCCGCACCGGCAGCGATCATGACATCGGCTTCGCCGACGCGGATGCGGTCGGCGGCCATGGCGATGGCGGTGATGCCGGAGGCGCAGTAACGGTTGATGGTGACGCCGCCGATGGTGTTGGGCAGGCCGGCCAGCAGCACGGCATTGCGCGCCATGTTCAGGCCTTGTGCGCCTTCGGGGAAGGAGCAGCCGACGATGGCGTCCTCGATCAGCTTGGGATCCAGGCCCGGCACCTGTGCCACGGCGGACTGGATGGCACGCACCAGCAGGTCATCCGGGCGGGTGTTCTTGAACATGCCACGGGGCGCCTTGCCGATGGGGGTGCGGGTGGCGGCGACGATGTAGGCGTCTTGCAGTTGTTTGCTCATTACCAAATCTCCTTGGACTCTCCCTCCCCTTCAGGGGGAGAGAGGTTTCATTAATTGCGCACAGGCTTGCCGGTTTGCATCATGCCCATGATGCGTTCCTGGGTCTTGGGGTGGTTGAGCAGCTCCATGAAGAACTTGCGCTCGATGTCGAGCAGCCATTGTTCATTGACGATGCTGCCCTCTTCCACTTCACCACCGGCGACGGTCTCGGCGATCATCTTGCCGAGCTTGAAGTCGTGGGCCGAGATGAAGCCGCCATCACGCATGTTGACCAGCTGCGCCATGATGGTGGCCAGGCCGTTGCGGCCGATCACCGGCACCTGCGGCGGCAGTTGCGGACGATAACCGGCATCGAACAGCGCGCGCGCCTCGACCTTGGCCACGTGCAGCAATTCATAGGGGTTGAAGACGATCACGTCATCCTCGCGCAGGTAACCCAGCTTGCGCGCTTCCAGTGCGGACTTGGAGACATTGGCAGTGGCCGCAGCGAGCATGTATTCCTTCAGGAACTGCAGGATGTCGTTGCCCTTGGCTTCCTTGGCAGCGCGCACGGCGGCTTCCTTCAGGCCGCCACCGGCCGGGATCAGGCCCACGCCCACTTCCACCAGGCCGATGTAGGACTCGATGGAGACTACGCGCTTGGCGGTATGCAGCAGCAATTCGCACCCACCGCCCAGCGCCAGGCCGGCGACCGCGGCGATTACCGGCACGCTGGCGTACTTCAGGCGCTGGTGCGCCTGCTGCAGCTGGTGCACTACCGGCTCGATGGCCTTGACGCCACCGGACATGAACAGCGGCAGCATCGACTGCAGGTCGGCACCGGCCGAGAAGGCACCGCCTTCGGCTGCATCCGGATGCCAGATCACCAGGCCCTTGAAGTTCTGTTCGGCTTCGGTGACGGCCTTGTTCATGCCATCGATCACGCCCTGGCCGATCACGTGCATCTTGGTCTTGAAGGACAGGATCAGCACATCGTCGTTCTGGTGCCAGATGCGCACCGATTCGTCTTCGAAGAAGGTGGTACCGGCGCTCTTGCCATCGGCCGCACCCTCGCCCACCAGCGGCGCACGGAAGGCCTGGCGCTGGTAGACCGGCAGCTCGGAACGGGCCACGTCGGCCTTCTTGGAGGGCGACCAGGAGCCCTTCTCCGAATGCACGCCGTCACGGCCATCGAAGACCCAGTCGGGCAGCGGTGCGGCGGAGAGTGCCTTGCCGGCTTCGATGTCTTCCTTGACCCATTGCGCGATCTGCTTCCAGCCGGACGCCTGCCAGGTCTCGAAGGGACCGACGCTCCAGCCGAAGCCCCAGCGCATGGCGAAGTCCAGGTCACGGGCGTTGTCGGCCACCGATTCCAGGTGCACGGCGATGTAGTGGAAGGCATCGCGGAAGATGGCCCACAGGAACTGGCCTTGCGGATTGGTCGAATCATGCAGCGCCTTCATGCGCTTGACCGGATCCTTTTCCTTGAGGATGCGGGCGATGATGTCATCGGCCTTGGCGCCGCCAGGAACGTAATCGCCCTTGGCCGGATCGATGCGCAGGATGTCCTTGCCCACCTTCTTGTAGAAACCGGCACCGCTCTTCTGGCCCAGCGCGCCCTGCTCGACCAGCTTGGCCAGCAGCGGCGGGGTGGCATAGGAGGAGAAGAAGGGATCGTCCTTCAGGTTGTCCTGCATGGTCCGGATGACGTGGCCCATGGTATCCAGGCCCACCACGTCGGCGGTACGGAAGGTGCCGGACTTGGCACGGCCCAGCTTGGCGCCGGTCAGGTCATCAACCACATCGACCGAGAGACCGTACTTCTCGGCTTCGATGATGGTGGCCAGGATGCCGAACACGCCCACGCGGTTGGCCACGAAGTTGGGGGTGTCGAAGGCCCGCACCACGCCCTTGCCCAGGGTGGTGGTGAGGAAGGCTTCGAGCTGATCGAGGATGTGCGGTTCGGTCGATTGGGTCGGGATCAGTTCGACCAGGTGCATGTAGCGCGGCGGGTTGAAGAAGTGCACGCCGCAGAAGCGCGCCTTCAGGCCTGCATCGAAACCTTCGGAGAGGGCATTGATCGACAGGCCCGAGGTGTTGGAGGCGAAGATCGCCTTGGGGCCGATGTGCGGGGCGACCTTCTTGTAGAGGTCGTGCTTCCAGTCCATGCGCTCGGCGATGGCTTCGATGATGAGGTCGCAGCCTTCCAGCACGGCCAGGTCATCCTCGTAGTTGGCGACCTGGATCAGGGCCGCGTCATCCTTGTTGCCCAGCGGAGCGGGGCTCAGTTTCTTGAGGTTCTCGATGGCGCGTTGCACGATGCCGTTCTTCGGGCCTTCCTTGGCCGGCAGGTCGAACAGCACGACCGGCACGCGGGCATTGATGCAGTGGGCGGCAATCTGGGCCCCCATGACGCCCGCGCCGAGCACGGCCACTTTTTTGACGATGAAATTGGACACGCAAATCTCCTTTGCTGGTGCTGCAAACATGAAACATGAATTCGGGCCTGGCAAGGTGCTGCGCCGCTGGGACGAGCGCTCACTGTACGCTCTTTATCCCCGGTGCGGCGGCTCACAGCATGCCCTGCCGCAGTGACGCCCGCGTGACGCCGTCACGGGCCGCATTGCGTTGGATCAACGCCGCGTGCAGACGTGCAGCCCGCGCGCGGCGTGGTGTTGCGATCAGAACAGTTCTGCGTCCAGCGCCATCAGGTTGGCCGCACCCGAACGGGCCTGGCGGATCAGCATCGCGGTTTCCGGCAGCAGGCGCGCGAAGTAGAAGCGCGCCGTGGCCAGCTTGGCGGTGTAGAAGGCGTCGCCGCTGTCCTGCTTTTCCAGCGCGATCTTGGCCATGCGGGCGAACAGGTAGGAGAACACCAGGTGGCCCACCACGCGCAGGTAGGGCACCGCAGCCGCACCGGCTTCATCCTGGTTGGCGAACGATTTCATGCCGATTTCCATGGTCAGCTTGGTCACCTTGTCGCCGATGTCGGCCAGCGGGGTGATGAACTCGGACATGGACTCATCGGTACCGTGCTCTTCCACGAAGGCCTGGATCTGCGCGCCGAATTTCTTCAGCTTGGCACCGTTGTCCATCAGGATCTTGCGGCCCAGCAGGTCGAGCGACTGGATGGTGTTGGTTCCTTCATAAATCATGTTGATGCGGGCATCGCGCACATATTGCTCCATGCCCCACTCGGCGATGTAGCCGTGGCCGCCGTAGACCTGCAGGCACTCGGAAGTGGCCATCCAGGCGTTGTCGGTCAGGAAGGCTTTCACCACCGGGGTCAGCAGGGCCACGATGTCGGCGCTGTCCTTGCGCACCTGCTCATCGGGGTGGGTCAGCTCCTTGTCCAGCTCCAGCGCCACATACGAAGTGAAGGCGCGGCCACCTTCGGCGAAAGCCTTGGCCGTCAGCAACATGCGGCGCACGTCCGGGTGCACGATGATCGGGTCAGCCGGCTTGTCGGCGGCCTTGATGCCGGACAGGCTGCGCATCTGCAGGCGGTCCTTGGCGTAGACCAGGGCGTTCTGGTAGGCCACTTCGGTCAGGCCCAGGCCTTGCATGCCCACGCCCAGGCGGGCTGCGTTCATGAACACGAACATGGCCTGCAGGCCCTTGTGCGGCTGGCCGATCAGCCAGCCGGTGGCGCCGTCCAGGTTCATCTGGCAGGTAGCGTTGCCGTGGATGCCCATCTTCTCTTCGATGGCACCGCAGAAGATCGGGTTGCGCGCACCCAGCGAGCCATCGGCATTGGGCAGGAACTTGGGAACCAGGAAAAGTGAAATCCCCTTCGAACCTTCCGGCGCATCGGGCAAACGGGCCAGGACCAGGTGAACGATATTGGCGGACACGTCGTTTTCACCGGCGGAGATGAAAATCTTGTTGCCGGTGATCTTGTAGGAGCCATCGGCCTGCGGCTCGGCCTTGCTGCGCAACAGGCCCAGATCGGTGCCGCAATGGGCTTCGGTCAGGCACATGGTGCCGGTCCATTCGCCGGAGACCAGCTTGGGCAGGTAGAGCTGCTTCTGTTCGTCCGAACCGTGCGCATGCAGGCACTCGTAGGCACCGTGCGACAGGCCGGGGTACATGGTCCAGGCCTGGTTGGACGAGTTCAGCATCTCGTAGAAGGAATTGTTGATCGTCAGCGGCAGACCCTGGCCGCCGAAGTCCGGATCACAGGACAACGCCGCCCAGCCGGCTTCCACGTACTGCTTGTAGGCTTCCTTGAAACCCTTGGGCGTGGTCACGGCCTTGCTCTCGCGATCGAAATGGCAGCCCTCGCGGTCCCCCGAATGATTCAGCGGGAACAGGACCTGCGAGGCGAACTTGCCGCCCTCTTCCAGCACCTGGTCCACCAGTTCGCGGTTGGTGTCGGCGTGGGGCGGCAGTTCCTTGAACACTTCCTCGACATTGAGCAGCTCGTGCAGCACGAATTGCATGTCGCGCAAGGGGGCGTTGTATTGGGGCATGAATGTCTCCGGACGGGTTACGCTGCCTTCCTGGCAGCCGATTTGGAATTCTTGGGGGCGCTGGTACTGGCGCTGTCGCTGCCCTGCGGGCGGTAGCTGTCGATGAGGCGGCGGAAGCTGGCCTCGGCACGTTCGACGCTGCCGGGAATGTGCAGGAAGCGCGCATCGTGATGCAGGGCCAGGATCAGGCCATACATTTCATAGACCATCTGGCTGACCTCGATGTCGGTGCGCAGGTGGCCGGCTTCCATGGCCTGCTTGATGCAGCGTTCCAGCGCATCGCGCCAGGCCTGGACCATGGCAACGAGGTGATCGCGGATGGCGCCCGGGCGGTCGTCATACTCGACCGCGCCGCTGATGTAAATGCAGCCCAGGGCGATTTCCACCGTGACCTGCTTGATCCAGCGCGCGAACATGCCTTCCAGGCGCGGCAGGCCGCGCGGCTCCTTGATGGAGGGATAGAACACGTCCTGCTCGAAGCGGTTGTGGTACAGGCGCACGACCTCGATCTGCAGGTCCTCGCGCGAGCCGAAATGGGCGAAGACGCCGGACTTGCTCATCTTCATCTTCTCGGCCAGGAGGCCAATGGTGAGCCCTTCCAGGCCATCACGGCTGGCCAGCTCCAGCGCCACATCCAGAATGGCGGCGCGGGTCTGCTCGCCCTTGCGCAGGAACTTGGGCCGGGCGGGCGCGGTGGTCACCTTGCTTGTCTCAGTCATCGTTGTCTCTTTGATATCCGCCGCAGGCGGCGACGGGAAGGAACCGGTTCGACGGGCGCGGCTCGGGGTCCGCTGTCTTGTGCCCTGGATAACCTGACATGAATTTATCTTCATGCAGAATTTATTCGAACGATCGTACTATTATTCATCGCGCCGCAAATGTCAAACAAAAAATCGGGCTGTCTTGCGGTATGGATTTTTGCCGGGCGGCAAGCCTTCAGGCGGATTCGGAAGGGGGGCTGGCGGCGCCCAGCAGGTCGTGGGCGTCGAGCAGGGCGTAGACGATGGTGGGGTTGTTTTCCAGGCACTTGCGGATGGCCGCCGGGATGGTGTCGCGCGTCTTGCGGCACAGGCCTGGCTGCTCGGCCAGGTGGATCTGCAGGCCGCGCACGGTGCGCACCTCGTTGGCACCGGGGCTGATATGCAGGTGGATGCCGAGGTTCTTGCGCATGAGGCTGCCCACATGCAGCAGCTCGTCGTAGGTGCTGACGCGGGTGATGCGTTCGATCAGGCGTTTTTCTTCTTCACGGGTGAGCCAGAGCACGCGGGCTTCCGGCGCGTGCAGGCATTCCAGCAGCGCCTCACGCTGGCAATCGCAGGCACCGGGCGGGCACTCCTTGCGCAGGGGCCGGGCCACGGGGACGGACTGCATCGATTCGGAAGAGACCACCTGAGACATCTGCACCTTTGCACCTGGGTTGGAGAAAAGACAGGCCGGGGAAAACGGCCTTCATCTTACAACGAGCCAGCGCTGCGGCGGGATCAGGATGAGGACCGGTCCAGCAGGCGGCGGTCACGCTTGGTCGGGCGCCCCTTGATCTCGGCCGAGGGTTCGCGGAAGAGGCGATGGCGTTCGGCCAGCGCGGCACGGCGCGTGATGCTCTCTTCGGTTTCCTGATAGAGGGTGGCGGCGATGGCGGCCGAGCCGCGCTTGTCGGCGATGCCGGTGACCAGCACTTCCCATTCGGTGGAACCGTTGTCGATGTCCAGGCGGTCGCCGTTCCTGACGTTGTGGGCGGGCTTGGTGCGCTCGCCGTTGAGCTTGATGCGGCCGCGCTCCACGGCTTCGGTGGCCTGAGACCGCGTCTTGAAGAAGCGCGCGGCCCAGCACCATTTGTCGATGCGGGTGGTGTCCATGTCGGGATGAGAAGTGGTCAGTGATGCCTAGTGAGTAGCGGTAATTATCGATATTTTTTGAATCATTTGCTCAAGAAAATCGGGATTCACTTCCTTTCTTTGGTGAATCTCTGCCCTGGTGGATCAGCCTCACTATGCTGGCCAGTTTTTGTGGCCACGCTTGTCGCTGCCGTCCATTCCGCCATGACAGATCAATTCCAGACCATCGCTGCGGCATTTGCCGGCGCCGTACTCTCGCAGCTACACCGTCCCCTCAGGCTGCGCTGGCGAGGGCAGGAGACTCATTTCGCGCAATGGCTGCTGGTGCAGCAAGTCGATATCCAGGAAGCCTGTCTGGAAGGACTGCAGGCGAAGCTGACCTGCGTGTCCAGCGATCCTGAACTGCCGCTGCAGGCCCTGCTTGGACAGCCGCTGGGCATCGAGATGGTGACCGACCGCGGCGCTCTGCATCACACCAACGGGATCATCACCGAGGCGCGCGCCGGCCAAGCCGACGGTGCGCTGCGGGTCTACCAGCTCACGCTCAAGGACGCGCTGTCGATCATGGAGGAGCGCATCAACACCCGCGTCTTCCGTCAACTGAGCGTGCCGCGCATCCTGGAGATCATGCTCGGTGAATGGCGTCAGCGCAGCCCCGCACTGGCGACGGCGTTTCACTTCGATCTGGATGGCCTGGAAGATCGCCGCTATCCCGTGCGTGAGATCAGCCATCAGTTCAACGAATCCGATGCGCACTTCATCAGGCGGCTCTGTCGGCGCGAGGGCATTGCCTGGTATGTGGCCAGCCCCCAGGCATCGACTGCGCATCAAAAAACGATACTGATCGACTATGCCCATGCCAACGGTGAACATGCTGGACAACCAGAGCAGCAAGGAAGCAAATACTTCACCCAAAAGCTTTCTTTTCCCATTTTCGGACAAGAGAACTTCGGAGTTCCGATTGGCATGACTTCACAGATGAAATGTGATCTTAAATCCGAAACCGTCGGCCTTTTTTACTGCATCAAAAGATCGCTGGTGTATTTGTCACTCCCCTTTTTCTCAGCTTGCTCCATGGACCATCTTCCTCGCAATATGCCCCTTAAAACATTCCAGCCCCATATGGAAAAGTTCATCTGCCGACATGAGAAAGACGTCGAGAGCAAGCTGGATGAGATCGCAGAGAACTGGTTTCGAGAGGGATTGGCAATCACCAGCTACGACCTCTGGCCTGAAGACCGGGACTACAGAAAGGCAGCCATTCTCTGGGAAAACGCCGCACAAAAAATGCATTGGAAAGCCATGTTGAATTTATCAAGTCTTTACTTGGCAGGCAGGGGGGTTACGCAAGATTCAGAGCGCGCCGTTACCTTGGTTGAACAAGCAATGCAGATGGGCATTCCAAGCGCTTACGAGCTGATGGGGACATACCATATAAACGGATCCGGAGTAAAAAAGGACGCCACCAGAGCCTACGCATTTTGGGCTCTCGCTGCTGAGATGGGTAGCTCCGCAGCACAGGCCTACCTGGGCGGAAAACTCAACGCCAACTACGATGATCCTCGAGGATCATTTTGGGGAAATAAGGCGATCGGATTAACAATGCTGAGGTGTGCTGTTGCACAAGAGAGTGCACTTGCCAGCCTGAATTTGGGCGTCAGTCTGAATGCAATGACGAAATATGATGAAGCGCTGCGAGTACTCCATCAAGGAGCTACCTTTGGCAGCGCGGCAAGTGCCAATTATCTCGCAGCAAGCTTCGCTACTGCTGACGAACTGACGGGCAATGTACCCGATCCAGACAGGGCCGATCGATATATGGCAATCGGAGATATGCTCCACCTCAACCCGGACCTGCGCCTCCCCAACCTCGACAAAGTCCTCCCCCTGCCTCCCGCCATCCTCCCCTACTGGGATGGCGACAAACAATCCCTGATCGACGGTGCCAAACCCGTCAAGGTGGTTGTATCTGAAATCGGCAAACCCTCCCCAGCTTCCCAGCGCCAGGGCCGCGCTCACATCCCAGACGGCTTTATCCTCCCTGAAGAGCCACAAGGTGGTCCTCTGATTCAGCATCCAAACACCAATGCCGTCATCAGCGGTTATTGGATCGCCCAATTAGTCAAACCCTTCACACCCCGCCAAGTCGCCTGGAATACCGCTCAGGTACCCATGCACTACGAGCAGGGCGAATCCTTCACTCCCCCTGACGACGTCACAAAAGAGTCCGGCGTTCTTCGTTTCCACTATCTCGGCATACCGGTTCCTAAAGCGCCAGCTGCACGACATGTCCCAGACTGGCGCGTCCCCCAAGGTGTGCTGCGCGAGATCCCCGTTCCTTCACGCGAACTGCGCGCCACAGGCTTGCTTCCTGCACCCGCTACCGGTATCTGGCACGGACGAATTGATCCGGCCCATCCGCTGGCCAAGGTCTTCAACCAGTGGAACCGCCAAGCCTATGTCGAAGAAGGGCAGCCCTTCCCCGATCCGCGTGATCGCGGGCTGGACATCTCTCCGAAAGAAATTGAATGGCAATGGCTGGATCAGGCCAACCAACCCCTGCCTTCAGGACGCAAAGCCATCACGATCCGCAATTTCAGTACGGAAGAACCAATGGCAAAAGGAAACTGATCGGCGGCCCCCCGATCTTGCCCCAAAGAAAAACGCCGGCTGAAAAGCCGGCGTTTCTTCATCACGACAAGCGCATCAACAGGCTCAACGCTCCACCGCCAGCGCCACGCCCATGCCGCCACCGATACACAGGCTCGCCAGGCCCTTCTTGGCATCACGGCGCACCATCTCATGCAACAGCGTCACCAGCACGCGGCAGCCCGAGGCACCGATGGGGTGGCCCAGGGCGATGGCGCCGCCGTTGACGTTGATCTTGCTGGTGTCCCAGCCCATCTGCTTGTTCACCGCAATGGCTTGCGCCGCGAAGGCTTCGTTGATTTCCATCAGGTCCAGATCCTGCGGCGTCCAGCCGGCCTTCTTCAAGGTCAGCTGCGATGCCGGCACCGGGCCCATGCCCATGATGCTGGGATCCAGGCCAGCCGAGGAATACGCCTTGATCCTGGCCAGCACCGGCAGACCCAGTTCCGCGGCCAGCTTGGCCGAGGTCACCACCACGGCCGCCGCACCATCGTTGATGCCGGAGGCGTTGCCGGCGGTCACCGTGCCGGCCTTGTCGAAGGCCGGACGCAGACCCGCCAGGGCTTCGGCAGTCACGCCGTGCTTGACGAATTCATCGGTATCGAAGACCACGGTTTCCTTCTTGCCCTTGATCTCGATGGGCACGATCTCATCCTTGAACTTGCCGGCCTTCTGCGCCGCTTCAGCCTTGTTCTGCGAGGCAGCTGCGAAGGCGTCCTGCTCTTCACGGCTGATCTCGAACTTCTTGGCGACGTTCTCGGCGGTGATGCCCATGTGGTACTGGTTGTAGACGTCCCACAGGCCATCGACGATCATGGTGTCGGTCAGCTTGGCATCGCCCATGCGGAAGCCGTCACGCGAGTTGTTGAGCACGTGCGGCGAGGCGCTCATGTTTTCCTGGCCACCGGCGATGACGATCTGGGCGTCGCCGCAGCGAATCGCCTGCGCCGCCAGCTGCACCGCCTTCAGGCCGCTGCCGCAGACCTTGCCGACCACGAAGGCCGGGACCATGTCAGGCAGGCCCGACTTGATGACCGACTGGCGCGCCGGGTTCTGGCCCAGGCCAGCCGTGAGCACCTGGCCGAGGATGACTTCGCTGATGGCTTCCGGCTTGATGCCGGTCTTGGCCAGCAGGGCCTTGATGACTTGCGCACCCAGATCGGCCGCCGCAATCTTCGACAAGGATCCGCCGAATTTGCCGATCGCCGTTCTCTGTGCTGCGACAATGACCACATCATCCATAACTCGCTCCTTTTATTGAAATGGCAGGAAGCCGCGCACGGCTGTCCTTCGAAAACCGGGATGGTCATCTTATTCGATTTCAGCCTGGAACGCGATATGGTGAATTTTCGGTAAATCAAACACCCGGCAAAAAGTCTCAAGCGTCTTTTCCGAGCGTGATGATGTGAATTACCGTGCGATACAAGAGGAAGGCCGCACCATACGCCGCCCGCTTGTACCAGGGCACGTGCAGGAAGTCCGACAGGTGCACCACCCGGCCCCCGGCCGCACCGGCTTCGATCTCCTGGCGCAGGTAAGCAGCAAAGGCCGGATCCTGCACCACCACGTTGGCTTCCTGGTTGACGAACAGCGACAGGCCGTCATAGTTGCTCGATCCCACGGTGGCCCATTTGTCATCCACCACGGCCACCTTGGCATGCAGTTCCGTATGGGTGTATTCGATGATGCGCACGCCCGCCCGCAGGAGCTTGGGATAGAAGGAATGCGCCACCGCATCCTGCATCACGAACTGTCCCACGCCCAGCAGCAGGGTCACCTTCACCCCGCGCATGGCGGCTTCTTCCAGCGCGCGGCGCATCTTGCGGCCCGGCGCGAAATAGGGATTGGCGAGAAAGGCGGTCTCGCGCGCACGCCCCAGCGCCTGCAGATAGGCGCGCTGGATGGTGCGCCGGTTGCGGAAATTGTCACGCACCACCAGCGCGGCCTGGGTCTGGTCATGCACCGGACCCGGATGGCCATGGCGCAGCCGCTTGAAGTTGCGCCAGCGCGCCTTCAGTTTCATGCGCCCCACGCGCAGCCACTGCGCCTGCACTTCACGATAGATGTCCTGCACCAGCGGACCCAGCACGCTCACGGCGAAATCCCAGCGCGGTGCCGGCAGCGCGGTGATGTGGTCACGGTCGGAGACCATGTCGTCATTGATGTTGAGCCCACCGACGAAAGCCACCTGCCGATCCACCACGCACAGCTTGCGATGGCTGCGCGCGACGCCGCGCCGGAACCAGGGATTGAAGGAGCGATGCTGCACCCCGGCCGCCGTCAGCGCGAGTCGCAATTTGTTAGTATTTTCGCGTCCGGTACCGAGCCAGTCATTGATGACATAGACCACAACGCCGCGTCCGGCGGCCCTTTGCAGGGCTTCGCAGACCAGTATGCCCGTATCGTCGAGCGAAAAAATATAAGTTTCCAGATAGATCTCGACGCGTGCCGCGTCGATGGCGCTGATCAGGGCGGGATAGAAACCCGCGCCACTGTGCAGCAGCGCAATCTGGTTGCCGTCGGTAAAGGTGAGGTGGCGCAAGATCAGGCCAGTTGCAGTTCGGTCACGATCGGGGCATGGTCCGACAGGCGCGCCCAGGGGCCATCCTTGAGGACCTCCGCCATTTCCACGCGGAAACCTCGCACATAGATGCGGTCCAATCGCAGCCACGGCATCATGGCCGGGAAGGTCCGTGCCGGGCGGATCGGTGCCGACAAGCCACCGAGTCGGCGCAAGCCATGCATCACGCCGCGCGCATTGGGCTGCGGCTGATCGAACACTTCGGTCACGCCCAGGTTCTGGTACAGCGTGCGGCTCAGCTGGTTGGTCCAGTCATTGAAATCACCGGCAATCAGCAAGGGCGCATCCGGCGGCGAGGAGGTGCTCACGGCCTGAATCAGCGCATCGATCTGGCGCCGACGGCCCCCTGCGAACAGCCCCAGGTGAATCACGTAGCAATGCACCTCCACCCCTTCGATGGGCACCACGCAATGCAGGATGCCGCGTGACTCATAGGCATGGTCCGACACATCCTGGTTGCGGATGGAAGCGATTTCAAAACGCGAGATGAGCGCATTACCATGATGGCCATGGTCATACACGGCATTCATGCCGTAGGCGGCGTGGTGGGTATCACCGGCAAGATATTCATGCTGCCCCTGCTGCGGCCAGTTGGAGGCGTGGCGCAAGGCATTGAGGTCGTGGCGGCCCTGCACTTCCTGCAGGAACAGGATGTCCGGATCCAGTTGTGCCAGCGCCTGCTTCAGCGCCAGGATGCGCGGGCGGCCAGCAAAGGAGGTCACGCCCTTGTGGATGTTGTATGTGGCAACGCGCAGCTTCATCGATGCAACCTTTCTCTTGTTCTTGTCCGGTGGCGGTCCCGCGCAAGACGCTGGCTAGGTCGCCAGATAGCGCGGCAACTGCAGGATCGCTTCCGCATTGGAGGGCGAGAAACAGCGGTCGGCCGCCTCGCGATACGGCAGCCAGACATGGCGGGTGTGCTCGCGCGGGGCCAGCGTCACCGGAATATCACGGGGCACCAGCAAGCCAAAGACATGTTCGGTGTTTCTCGTCACGCCCGGCGCATAGCGGTGCCGCCAGACCGGATAGATGTCATAGATGTTGGAAAGTTGCCAGTCGCGCAGATGCGCGCGCGGCACGCGGTTTCCGCCATCCCGCAAGGAGTCTACGCCGGTGTCGGCCACCACGATGCCGGTTTCTTCCTCCACCTCGCGTCGGGCGGTCTCCGACAAGGGCTCATCAAGGGCATCCTTGGAACCGGTCACCGATTGCCAGAAGCCAGGCTGGTCGGCCCGTTCGATCAACAACACGTATTGATCGGCGCTGTGGATCACCACCAGCACCGATTCGGGAATCTTGTAGGGCTTGGCTTGCGTCATGGGCCTGTCCGTGATGCGGGAAAGGCTCCATTGTATCGGGACGGCAGCGTTTCAGAGCAGCGAGGCTTCGCTCTCGGCCACCAGCCAGCTGCGGAAGGCCCGTGCCGCTGCATGCTCGATGCGGTCGCGCGGCCACACCGCATAATAGCCGCCGCCCAGGCTGGCATTGGCTTCACAGGCGCGCACCAGCAGCCCTTGTTCCATGCAGGCGTCGATCATGTGACGCCAGGCCAGCACGATACCCTGCCCTTCCATGGCCAGTTGCAACAGAACCGGATATTGGTTTGACAGGATCTGCTGTTCGATGCGCACATCGTCCACCTCGTTGTGCGCCAGCCAGTTCTGCCAGGACATCCACTGGCGCTGCCCGTCCTCCAGCATCAGCAGAGTCTCCTGGGGCAGATCGGCAGGGGCCAGCGTGCGGCCTTTCAGATAGGCCGGCGAGCAGACCGGGAACACTTCCTCGTCATACAGGCGGCGCACCGCCAGGCCCGAGGGCGGGCCATCGCGCAGGAAGTAGATGCCCATGTCGAAATCGGTTTCGGACAGCTGGGCCAGGCTGTCATTGACCACCAGGCGCAGGTGGCAATCCGGATGCTGGGCGCGAAAACGCGCCAGGCGCGGTGTCAGCCACAGCACCGCCACCCCCTGCGAACAGGCCACCGTCAGTTCCTGATGGCCCTTGCGCTTCATGATGTCTTCAGTGGCTTCAGCGCAATCGACCAGCAGGCGCTGCACCAGCGCGGCATAGCGCTGGCCGCTCACCGTCAGGCGCAACGCGCGCGGCTCGCGCAGGAACAGCTTCTTGCCGAGAAAGCGCTCCAGCTGGGCGATCTGGCGGCTGATGGCGCTTTGCGTGAGGTGCAGTTCGGCCGCCGCGCGGGTGAAGCTGCCATGGCGCATGGCCGCCTCGAAGGCGATCAGCGAAGGTAAAGGGGGAAGGGGCGATATACGCATGGTCGGCGCTCCGGCTCGAAAGGTCTCATCCAGGTCGAGATGGTAGAGCGAAAAGCATGCCCGCCGCAGCTTTCCCATGACATGCGGAAAGCGGCGGCGGAAAAGACCTAGGGCGATCAGCGGCTGCGGTGGATGTGGCCGGATTGCATGACCAGCGACAGGTGTTCACCCTGGCCGGTCAGCAGCGTGATGTCCTGCAGCGGATTGCCGTCGACCACGATCAGGTCGGCCAGCGCACCGGCGCGCACGGTGCCCAGTTCGCCTTCGCGCTGCAGGATCGCAGCGGCAATCGAGGTGGCCGAGCGGATGGTTTCCAGGTTGCCCAGGATCTCGGCGCGGATCAGGAATTCGGTCGATTGATCCTGATGCATCTCGCCCAGCAGGTCCGAGCCAAAGCCCATCTGCACGCCATGCTCGGCATAGATGCGCAGCGAGTCACGGCCGGCCTGGCGCACCGATTCGATCTTGGCCACCGAATCCGGCGGCAGGCCCAGCCGCGCGCCATCACGGGCCAGCGAATCGTAGGTGACCAGCGTGGGCACCACGAAGGCACCGTGCTCGCGCATCACGCGTGCAGCCTCGGCATCGACCAGGTTGCCGTGCTCGATGGTGCGCACGCCGCAGCGCACGGCACGGGCAATGGCGCGGCCGGTGTAGGCATGCGCCATCACGTAAGTCTGCGCGGCTTCGGCTTCGGCCACGATGGCGCGGATTTCATCTTCGCTGTATTGGGTATTGCCGATGGGGTCGGTCGGCGAAGCGACGCCGCCCGAGGCCATGATCTTGATCTGGGTTGCGCCCTTCTGCAATTCCTCGCGGGCAGCCAGCCGCACGGCATCCACACCATCGGCCACGCGCGCAATGGCACCGGCGCGGAAGGCACAGGAGCACGGCTCCAGCACATCGGAACGCGGCCGGAAATCGCCATGGCCGCCGGTTTGCGACAGCGCCTTGCCCGAGGGGAAGATGCGCGGACCCGGCACCAGGCCGATGGCAATGGCTTGCGCCAGGCCCCAGTCGGCACCACCGGCATCACGCACGCTGGTGAAGCCGCGATTCAACATGGCTTCGACGATGGGCAAGGCGCGAATCGAAGTCAGCGAGCCGGGTTGCAAGGCATTCAGGCCCAGGTTGGCCAGCGAGGCCAGCACGTGCACGTGGCAATCGATCAGGCCGGGCATGACGGTCTTGCCGGTGACGTCGATCACGCGTGCGCCGCTCACCTCCAGCGGGGTGGCAGAGACATCGATGATGCGGTCTTTTTCAATCAGGACATCATGGCGCGGGAACAGGCTGCCCAGGGCCGGGTCGAGGACGTTGCCGCCCTTCAGGAGAATCTTGGTCATGGCGAAATTCAATGTTGTTGCAGGTACTGCGGCTCACGCACGAAGCGGGTGCCGACGAAGCTGATGGCAGCGGCGATCATCACGTAGAAGGCCGGGGCCATGTTGTTGCCGGTGGCAGCGATCAGCCAGGTGATGAAGAAGGAAGCAAAGCCGCCGAAGATGGTCACGGCCAGGTTGTAGGCCACCGACAGACCGGTGGAAAGCACCTTGGCCGGGAACAGTTCGGAGAAGGCCGCCAGGATGGGGCCGGTATAGGCCGCAATCAGGGTGCCGAAGACCAGCTGGAAGATCAGCAGCGTGGACAGGCTGGGCGCGCTGTTGATGTAAGCGAACATGGGATAGGCCAGCACCAGGATCAGCGCGGCCGCGCCGGAGAGCAGCGGACGGCGTCCGATGCGGTCGGCCAGGCGGCCGACGATGGGGGCCAGCACCATGATGCAGAGTCCACCGACCATGCCGGCGATGAAGCCGGTGGTCTGCGGCAGCTTCAGGACCTTGACCGAGTAGGTCGGCATGTAGAACAGCAGCACATAGGTACAGACCGTCCACAGGATCACCATCGAAAAGCTGGCCGAGGTCTCGCGCGGGAAGTTGCGGATCACTTCCTTCAAGGGCGAATCGGTCTTGTCCTTTTCTTCGAGGAAGGTCGGGGTTTCTTCGAGGTGATTGCGGATGTAGTAACCCACCGGGCCGATGATGATGCCCAGCAGGAAGGGCAGTCGCCAGCCCCAGCTGGACAAGGCCTGCGGATCCAGGCTGGTGGTGACGAAGGTACCGACGGCTGCACCCAGCAGCACGGCCACGCCGATGCTGGCCTGGATCCAGCTGGAGTAATAGGCGCGTTCACGCTCGGGCGCGTATTCGGTCAGGAAGGCGGTGGCGCTGCCCATCTCGCCGCCGGCCGAGAAGCCTTGCAGCAGGCGCGCCACGACGATGATGAGCGGGGCGAACAGGCCCACGCTTTCATAGGTCGGTGCCAGGCCGATCATGGTGGTGCCCACCGCCATGAGCAGGATGGTGACCGACAGCGCCGCCTTGCGGCCCACGCGGTCGGCGTAGATGCCCAGCAGGATGCCGCCCACCGGGCGCATGAAGAAGCCGACACCGAAGGTGGCCACTGCCAGCAGCAGGGAGGTCAGGTCGTTACCGGTCGGGAAGAACAGCTTGGCGATGATCACCGCGAAGAAACTGTAGACGGTGAAATCGAACCATTCGAGACCATTGCCGATCACGGTGGCAATGATCGCGCGACGGCGCTGGTGGTTGGTGACCACCGGAATCCCGCCGGCTGGTAATGTCGTTGCTTGCATGCTCTCCCCTCATGTCAGACGTTGATATGCGGCCGATAATAGGGTCAGCGGGAGACGGGCGGAAATGATATCTGTGCATGCAGCCATGCTCTGTGCGCATGCATGCGTAAATGATTTGGCGATTTTTCGCCTTAAATTTTTATATTGTTTATATCGTTTAGGAATCCGCTGCCGGAATGAAAAAAGCGCGTGCATTTCTGCACGCGCTTCTTGTTGCTGCCCTCATCGATTCATCCACCCAATCGATGAATCGATACGGAGCTGTATGTCGAATCGATGAATCGATCAGGCCTTCACTGCCGGCTCGGTATTGCGCAGGCGAATATGCAGCTCGCGCAGCTGCTTCTCGTCCACTTCCGACGGGGCGTGGGTCAGCAGGCACTGGGCGCGCTGGGTCTTGGGGAAGGCGATCACGTCGCGGATCGATTCGGCACCGGCCATCATGGTGACCAAGCGGTCCAAGCCGAAGGCGATGCCGCCGTGCGGGGGCGCGCCGTATTGCAGGGCGTCCAGCAGGAAGCCGAACTTCAGGCGGGCTTCTTCGTCATCGATCTTCAGGGCGCGGAACACCTTGCTCTGCACGTCGGCGCGGTGGATACGGACCGAACCGCCGCCCAGTTCCCAGCCGTTCAGGACCATGTCGTAGGCCTTGGCGATGGCCGCACCCGGGTTGGTCGAGATGAAGTCTTCGTGGCCATCCTTGGGCGAGGTGAACGGGTGGTGCAGGGCAACCCAGCGCTGGCCGTCTTCGTCGTATTCGAACATGGGGAAGTCGACCACCCACAGCGGACGCCATGCGTCATCGAACAGGCCATTCTTCTTGCCGAATTCGCTGTGACCGATCTTTACGCGCAGCGCGCCGATGGCATCGTTGACCACCTTGGCCTTGTCGGCACCGAAGAAGATCAGGTCGCCGTCTTGTGCGCCGGTCTTTTCCAGGATGGCGTTCAGAGCCGCATCGTGGATGTTCTTGACGATGGGCGACTGCAGGCCGTCACGGCCCTTGGCCTTTTCATTGACCTTGATGTAGGCCAGGCCCTTGGCGCCGTAGATGGCGACGAACTGGGTGTAGGCGTCGATTTCCGAACGCGGCATTTCAGCACCGCCCGGCACGCGCAGGCCGACCACGCGGCCGCCTTCGCTGTTGGCAGCGCCCGAGAAGACCTTGAAGTCCACGTCCTTCATGACATCGGTCAGCTCGGTGAATTCGAGCTTGACGCGCATGTCCGGCTTGTCCGAACCATACATGCCCATGGCGGTGGCGAAGTCCATCACCGGGAACGGGTTCGGCAGGTCGATGTCCAGCGCGTTCTTGAAGACCAGGCGGATCATGCCTTCGAACAGGTCACGGATCTCCTGCTCGTTCAGGAAGGAGGTTTCGCAGTCGATCTGGGTGAATTCCGGCTGGCGGTCAGCACGCAGGTCTTCGTCGCGGAAGCACTTGGTGATCTGGTAGTAGCGGTCGAAGTTGGCCACCATCAGCAGCTGCTTGAACAGCTGCGGCGATTGCGGCAGGGCGAAGAATTCACCGGCGTTCACACGCGAGGGCACCAGGTAGTCGCGTGCGCCTTCCGGGGTGGACTTGGTCAGCATCGGGGTTTCGATGTCGATGAAGCCTTGTGCATCCAGGAACTTGCGCACTTCCATGGCGACCTTGTAGCGCAGGCGCAGGTTGTTCTGCATCTGCGGACGGCGCAGGTCCAGCACGCGGTGGGTCAGGCGGGTGGTTTCGGACAGGTTCTCGTCATCCAGCTGGAACGGGGGCGTCACCGACGGGTTCAGCACTTCCAGTTCCTGGCACAGCACTTCGATCTTGCCCGACTTCAGGTTGGCGTTGGTGGTGCCTTCCGGACGGTTGCGCACCAGGCCGGTGATGCGCAGGCAGAACTCGTTGCGCACCGATTCGGCATTCTTGAAGACATCCGCGCGATCCGGGTCGCAGACCACCTGGACCAGGCCTTCGCGGTCGCGCAGGTCGATGAAGATCACGCCGCCGTGATCGCGGCGACGGTGCACCCAGCCGCACAGGCTGACGGTTTGGCCGAGCAGTGCCTCGGTAGTGAGGCCACAGTATTGGGTTCGCATGGACATGGTTGTGATTCCGTTGACAGTGTTCTTGTTGGATTCTAGAGAGAAGACGCTAAGGGCGAAGGCGGGGCTGGCCGGGCAGCGGACTGCCGGCCGCCCCCTCAATTCTTCGGCGCCGCCGCGTCGGTGATGATCTTCTTGTCGGTGACCATCTCGGGGGCGACCACGCCCATGGAGACGATGTACTTCAGGGCTGCATCCACCGACATGTCGAGCTCGATGGCATCGGCACGCGGCAGCATCAGGAAGAAACCGGAAGTCGGGTTGGGGGTGGTGGGGACATACACGCTGATGAAGTCACCCTGCAGGTGGTTCTTGACCTCGCCACCGGGCGCGCCGGTCAGGAAGGCGATGGTCCACGAACCCTGGCGCGGGTACTGGATCAGCACGGCCTTGCGGAAGGCGTTGCCGGAAGGCGAGAACAGCGTGTCGGAGACCTGCTTGACGCTGGAATAGATCGACTTCACCACCGGAATGCGGGTCAGCAGGCCTTCCCACAGCAGCACCAGGCGACGGCCGATGAAATTGCGCGCGGCCAGGCCGGTGAGGAACACGATCAGCAAAGTCAGGATCGCGCCCAGGCCGGGGATGTTGTGGCCCAGCCAGTGCGCCGGCCGCCAGGCCTCCGGCAGCAGCAGCAGCGACTGGTCCATGGTACTGATGATCAGGTTGAGCACCCACAGCGTGATCGCCAGGGGAACCAGGATCAACAGACCCGTGATGAAGTATTTGCGCATGGGGGAAAGAAGGACCTCGTTAGCTGGCGCTGGGGGTGGACGGTGCCGCCGCAGGGGCAGCTGCCGCCGCCGGCGCCGGTGCGGGCGCAGCCACCGGGGCTGCAGCAGCAGGCGCTTCGGTAGCCGCAGCGGGGGCGTCGGTGGAGCCGGCAATGCCGGTGCCATTGGCACCCTTGCTGTTGGCCGTGCCGCTGCCATTGCCCCGGAAATCGGTCACGTACCAGCCCGAACCCTTCAACTGGAAACCGGCCGCAGTCAGCTGCTTCCGGAAGCTGTCCTTGTTGCAGGAGGGGCAAACGGTCAACGCATCGTCAGAGATCTTCTGCAAGACATCCTTGGCAAAACCACACGCTTCGCAGCGATACGCATAAATGGGCATGACAAACTCCGCAAAAAACTTCCAAAACCCTGAATTATAAAGGCTTTTGGCGGAGTTTTAGTGAACCTGCCCGCGCAGGCGATGCGCTGGCGCGACGGCTCGGGCCTCGCACCAGGCAAAGATTTGCTTTTTGGAAAGTTTATTCACCACCCTGCCCTGCCGGTGGCCTGCTCCCGTCTCATCCCTCAACAGGGGCGGCGCGGCTGCTGCGCAGGGTGTCAAGAAATTCACGGCACCACCAATGCACGTCGAACTGGCGGATGTTCTCCATCAGTGCGGCATGGCGCTCGCGCCGCTCGCCCTGCGACATCTGCAGGGCCTGCTGGATCACCTGGGCGGCACCGTGGGTGTCGTAGGGATTGATGATGAGCGCCTGTTTCATCTGCTCGGCCGCCCCGGCAAAGCGCGAGAGCACCAATACGCCCGGATCGTCCGGATCCTGGGAGGCGACGAATTCCTTGGCCACCAGGTTCATGCCGTCACGTAGCGGCGTGACCAGCGCTACCGCGCAGGCACGGTACAAACCCGGCAGGCGGCGGCGCGCCACGGTACGGTGGATGTAGCGGATCGGCATCCAGTCGAAGTCGCCGAAGTCGCCGTTGATGGAGCCGCACAGGCTTTCCAGCTCGCGCTGGATGTCGCCGTAGGCTTCCACGTCTTCACGGCTGGGCGAGGCGATCTGCAACAAGGTGGCGCTGTGGCGATTTTCCGGATACAGGCGCAGCAGCTCGCGGAAGGCGCGGATGCGCTGTGGCAGGCCCTTGGAATAATCCAGCCGGTCCACGCCGATCAGCAAGCGCCGGCGTGAGTACTCGGCCTTGGTGCTTTCATAGGTATCGCGCGCTTCCTTGGCCTGGCCCAGGCGCTGGAATTCGGCCACGTCAATGCCGATCGGGAAGGCATTGGCATGTACCGTGCGGTTGAAGGCGCGGAACTGGTTGGGACCGACCGGCTCGGCGGTCGCTTCGGCCTGCACGTACTGGGCGAAGTGCTGCAGGTCGGCGTGATTCTGGAAGCCCACCAGGTCATAGGCAAACAGTGCGCGCATGAGCCATTCATGCGAAGGGATGGCAGTCAGGATCGGCGGCGGCGGCAGCGGGATGTGCAGGAAGAAGCCGATGCGCGCCTCGCAGCCCATGGCGCGCAGTTCGGCGGCCAGCGGGATGAGGTGGTAATCGTGGATCCAGACGATGTCATCGCGCTTCAACAGCGGAAACAATTTACGCGCGAAGAGCTGATTGACCCGGCGATAACCGCCCAGGTGACCCGCCTCGAAATGCGCCAGGTCCAGCCGATAGTGGAAGACCGGCCACAGCACGCCATTGGCGTAGCCGCGATAGTAGGCATCATGGTCCTCCTGCGACAGGTCGAGTTCGGCCAGGGTGACCGGGCCGGCCTGGTTGACGCGCAGCTCGCCCTCGCCGGGCGTGCCGTTCTCGACCACCTTGCCGCTCCAGCCGAACCAGAGTCCGCCAGTCTTCTTGAGGGTCTCGCCAAGCGCGACGGCCAGCCCGCCGGCAGCTGGCTTGCGGGGATCGGCGAGGCGATTGGAAACGACGACGAGTCTGCCCATCAGATCACCGCCTCCCACGACGCCGACAGGCGCATCGCACAGTTGATGATGCCCACCATCGAATAGGTCTGCGGGAAGTTGCCCCACATCTGGCGCGTGACCGGATGCGTATCCTCGGACAGCAGGCCCAGGTGGTTGCGGGCATCCAGCATGGCCTGGAAGATCTCGCGCGCCTGCTCCTTGCGGCCGATGCGCGCCAGCGCGTCGATGCGCCAGAAGGTGCAGATGTTGAAGGCGGTCTCGGGACGGCCGAAATCATCCGGCGCTTCGTAGCGGCGCATGTAGGGGCCGTCGCAGAGCGATTTCTCCAGGGCTTCCACGGTGGAGATGAAGCGCGGATCGGTAGGCGAAATCAGGCCCACTTCCACCATCAGCAGCACGCTGGCATCGAGGTCGCGCCCGCCGAAGCTTTCGGCATAGGCCTGGCGCTGTTCATTCCAGGCTTCGGTGAGGATGCGGTCGCCGATTTCCTTGGCACGGTCGCCCCAGTAGCGGGCGCGCTCGGGCAGGTCCACGCGGGCGGCGATCTTGGCCAGGCGGTCGCAGGCGGCCCAGCTCATGAGCGCCGACGAGGTATGGATGCGCGAGCGGGTGCGCAGCTCCCACATGCCGGCATCGGGCTGGTTGTAGACTTCATAAGCACGTTCACCCACGGCTTCCAGATGCTGGAAGTGTTCGGCCCCGGCGCGATGGTGCAGGCGCATGTCGTGGAAGGCCTGCGCCGCGCCGAGCACGATGTTGCCGTAGACGTCGTGCTGGAAGTGTTCATACGCCTGATTGCCCACGCGCACCGGCTGGTGATGCTGGTAGCCCGGCAGGTGATCCAGGATCTGCTCGGGCAGCGCTTCTTCCAGGCCGATACCGTACAGGGGCTGCACGTGCCCGCCACCGGAACGCACCACCACATTGGTCAGCCAGCGCAGGTAGTCTTCCATGGTGCCCAGCTCGGAGAGGCTGTTGAGGGCACGCACCACGAAGAAAGCGTCACGCAGCCAGCAATAACGGTAGTCCCAGTTTCGCTGGCTGCCCGGTGCTTCGGGCACGCTGGTGGTCATGGCGGCGATGATCGCGCCCGTATCTTCATACACCGATAATTTCAGCGTAATGGCGGCGCGGATGACGGCATCCTGCCACTCCAGCGGCGTGGCCAGGGCGCGGCTCCAGTTGCGCCAGTAGGCGGTGGTTTCCTGCTCGAAATCTCGGGCGGTATCGTTGATGCCGCCATGCAGGGTTTCGTCCGGACCGAGGATGAAGTTGTAGGGGCGGCTGACCACGAAGGCGGTCTCGTCGACGATGTAGCTGATGGGCGCATCGGTATTGAGGCGCAGAGTCTGTTCCTGGCCGACATAGCGGATGTGGTTGCTGCCGCGCGTCTGCGGCGGCACTTCGCGGCCCCAGTCGAACTTGGGACGCAACACCACGCGCATGCGCGGCGCGCCCGAGAGCGGATGGATGCGGCGTACCAGCTGCAGCGGCCGGAAGAAGCGGCCGCGGCTCTGAAAGCGCGGTGCCAGGTCGGTGATCTCGATGCCCTGGCCCAGCGTGTCGTACAGGCGGGTGCGCAGCACGGCGGTATTGGGTTCATACCACTGCTCGCTGTGGGAAAAATTCTCCAGTTGGAAGGCCCACAGTGCCCCGCTGTCGGTAGGGTCGAGCAGCGCATTGAAGACCGGGTCGCCATCGAAACGTGGCAGACAGCACCAGACGATGCGGCCCATCTTGTCCACCAAGGCCGAGAAGGCGCAATTGCCGATCACGCCCAGTTCCAGCGAGGAGGTCGAGGGCATGTCGTGCGCCTGGGCGGCCAGGTGCGGTTGTTCGGAATGCTGCGTCTGGGAGTGGGGTTGCGGTTGCGCTTCTTGATGCGGATCGGGGCTGGGCTGGCTCATGGTTCCTCGTGCTCTGTTCTGTGGGTCAGATTTCTTGATGGAAGGCGATGTGCTGCGGGGCCGGCAAACAGGCCGGTACGAAGGCTATCCGGGGGTGCTGCGTACCTCCACGCTCTGGCGCAGCAGGTCCAGCACGGCGGCTGGATCGGCCAGGCGCTGCAAGGCCTGGCTGGGGCCGGCGCCGATCTTGATGCCAAATCCGCCGAAGACTTCACCTTGGGCGATGGCAAAGCCGGCTTCATCGGTCACGTCATCGCCGATGAAGACCGGACGGCGGCCCCGGAACGGGGCCTCATGCAGGAAGGCGGCGACCGCATCGCCTTTGTTGATGTGCGGCTTGGCTTCCACCACCATCTTGCCGTGCAGCAAAGTGAAGCCCGGTTCATGGCGCAGCGCGTCCATCATGGTCTCCACGCAGCGCTGCTCCAGATGGGCGGCGTGGCGGTAATGCAGGGCCAGTGCGCCGCGCTTGAGTTCCAGCTGCAGGCCGGGATGCGACTCCACCAGCGGCAGCAGGCGCTCGCGCAGGTGATGCACGTCCGGCACCGGTTGCTGCAGGATGCGGCCATCGGCCGTACGCCGCTCGGCACCATGCACACCGGCCGCAGGCAGGCGCAGCGGGGCCAGGAAGAAATCCAGTTGATCGAGCGGACGGCCGCTGACGATGGCCAGCGCGCCGTCCGATTCTTGCTGGATGCGCTGCAGGAGCGTGATCAGCTCCGGCGGCACCACGATCTCTTCAGGCTGGGGCGCCAGGTCGACCAGGGTGCCGTCGAAGTCCAGAAACAACGCATCGGCAGCGACATCGTAGGGGCGAATGTGCTCAGTCATGCCATTTCAGGTTGATGGAAAGCAAATAAGTTCCGGGTGGCTCTCGAATTATTGTCAAATAAATATCGAATAAGTTCGAAAACCCGGGCGTTGGAATTGCTTTGACAGCACCTGGCCCAGCAGTTCTGGCGGCGTCCCCAAAAAGACGAAACGGCCGCGCGGCAAGGCCGGGCGACCATTTCGCTGGAGCAAGCCGGATCAGGACTGGACGCTGCCCTCGGCGGGCACCGCCACCATGGGCGGCACCGGGGCCAGCACCTGGGGCATGAGCGAACCGACCACCATGCCACCGATGGAGAACAGCAGGCCGGCCAGTTGCGGCGGCCACAGGCCGTCCGGGGCGGCGTATTCCAGCGTGATCCAGGAGACCAGGCCCAGCACCATGGCCATCAGCGCGCCCTGACGGGTGGCGCGCTGCCAGTAGACGCCGAAGGCCAGCGGCACGAAGGCGGCCACCAAGGTCACCTTGTAAGCGTTCTCGACCATTTCATAGATGCTGGACTGGCTGTTCAGGGCCAGCGTGGTCACGCCCACCGTGAAGACCAGCACCACGGCGCGCATCGAGAACAGGAATTCACGGTCGCTTTTCCAGGGACGGATTTCACGCAGCACGTTTTCGGTGAAGGTCACCGACGGTGCCAGCAGGGTCGCGCTGGCGCAGCTCTTGATGGCCGACAGCAGCGCGCCGAAGAACATCACCTGGGCGAACACCGGCATCTTTTCCATGATGAGGGTCGGCAGCACCAGCTGGGAATCGGTTTCCAGCAGGCGCGAGACCATCGCCGGGTCGATCAGCGTGGCCGAATAGGCCAGGAAGATGGGGATGAAGACGAAGAAGAAATAGATCACGCCACCCAGCACCGAGGCGTTGCGCGCCACGTTCTCGTTCTTGGAGGACATGACGCGCTGGAACACGTCCTGCTGTGGAATCGAGCCCAGCATCATGGTGATCCAGGCGGCAAAGAACCAAAGCACGTCTTTCAGTTCAGCTGCCGGCCAGAAGTTGAACTTGCCGGCCTCGGCAGCGTGCGCAATCACGACCCCCGGACCGCCGACCATGCCCGAAACTTCATATCCGATATAAAGCATGCCGACCACCACGATGATCATCTGCAGGAAGTCCGTGATGGCCACGGCCCACATGCCGCCCATCAGGGTATAGATGAGCACGCTGCCGGCACCGATGATCATGCCCCAGTGCATGGGAATGTAGCCGCCCGAGACGACGTTGAAGACCAGCCCCAGCGCCTTGATCTGCGCCGCCACCCAGCCCAGGTAGGAGATGACGATGCAGATCGTGACCAGCATTTCGGCGGCACGGCCGAAGCGCTTCTTGTAGTAGTCGCCGATGGTCAGCAGGTTCATGCGGTACAGCTTCTTGGCGAAGAACACGCCCACCAGGATCAGGCACAGCGACGAGCCGAAGGGATCGGCCACGATGCCGCCCAGGCCGTCCTTGAGGAAGGTCGAGGACACGCCGAGCACCGCCTCGGAGCCAAACCAGGTCGCAAAGACGGTCGCGGTCACCACCGACATCGGCAGCGAGCGGCCGGCGACGGCATAGTCCTTCGAACTCTTCACGTAGCGGGTGGCATACAGGCCGATACCGACCGAGATGACCCAGTAGAGGACGACGAACCAGAGCAGTGCATTCATGCCTTTTTCCTTGCAGGGGGGGGGGGGAAGAAAAACGCGCATTATAGGGGCAACTTCCTCGCGCAAAGCCGCTTG
>JGI1221J13441_10000014_pt1 | contig 109603 bp, 110 predicted proteins | sample LakVidmifraction_4_FD_13441 | JGI IMG/M metagenome (IMG submission 13441) | reverse complement strand
CGGCGGGTTTGCCGCCGGGGTGCTGGTGGTGGCCGTGGCCGGCTGGATCAGCCGCCATACCGAACTGAAGGAAGACGCCAGCCTGGCCGCCATCTACGTGGTGGCCCTGGCACTGGGCGTGATCTTGATTTCGCGCCACGGCACCCAGCTCGATCTGCTGCACATCCTCTTCGGCAACGTACTGGGCGTGGACAGCGAGGGCCTGGTACTCATTGCCGGTGTGGCCAGCGCCAGCGTGCTGGGCATCGCCGCGCTCTATCGCGGGCTGCTGCTGGAGAGTTTTGATCCCTCGTATATGGCCGTGGGCGGCGGACGCAGCGGCGGCGCGATCTACCAGCAGGTATTCCTGATGCTGGTAGTGATGAACCTGGTGGCCTCGTTCCAGACCCTGGGCACGCTGATGGCGGTCGGCCTGATGATGCTGCCGGCGGTCTCGGCGCGGCTGTGGCACGACACCTTGCCTGCGCAGCTGTGCAACAGCGTGCTGCAGGCGGCGCTGGCCGGGTATGCGGGGCTGCTGATCTCGTATTACGCCTCGGTGCCGTCCGGCCCCGTCATCATCGTCTGCGCGGGCGTGCTGTATGCCGCTTCGCTGCTGTTGGCCCCGCGCGGCTGGCTGCCGCGTCTGTTGCGGCGACCGCACCTGCAGGCTTGAGACTTCACTTTCTACTGTCATTTCTTCTGCTTCTCTTTTTCCGGAGTATTCATGAAACTGTTTCGTCCTCTCTCTGCGCTGCTGGCGGCCCTGGCCGTGGCGGCGAGCCTGCCGGCGGCCGCTGCCGAGCGCATTCCGGTGCTGGCCAGCTTCAGCATCCTGGGCGACGTGGTCGCCAATGTCGGCGGCGAGCGCATCGCCGTCTCCACCCTGGTCGGCCCGGATGAAGATGCGCACGTCTTCCAGCCCGCGCCGGATGACATCAAGGCGGTCTCGCGTGCCAAACTGATCGTGGTCAATGGCCTCGGTTTCGAAGGCTGGATGGAGCGCCTGGCGCAGTCGGCCAATTACCGTGGCCCCATCGTGGTGGCTTCGGCCGGCATCAAGCCGCGCGAGCGCGTGGGTGACGATGAGGACGATCACGCCCACGGTGGCGGACATGAACATCACGGCAAGGACGACCCGCACGCCTGGCAGGATCCGCAGAACGTGATCGTCTACACCCGCAACATCGTCACCGCCCTGGCCAAGCTGGACCCGGCCGGTGCCGAGGTCTACCGCAAGAATGGCGAGGCCTATGTCGCCAAGCTGCAGGACCTGGATGCCTGGGCTGCGCGCCAGTTCAGCCAGATCCCGGATGCCAAGCGCAAGGTCATCACCTCGCATGACGCCTTTGAATACTTCGGTGCGCGCTACAAGGTGCGCTTCCTGGCCGCGCAGGGCGTGTCTACCGACAGCGAACCCAGCGCCCGCGAGGTGGCTTCGCTGATCCGCCAGATCCGCAGCGAGAAGATCAAGGCCCTGTTCTTCGAGAACATGAGCAACCCCAAGCTGCTGCAGCAGATCGCCCGCGAATCCGGTACGGCACCGGGCGGCAAGCTGTACGCCGATGCATTGTCGAAGCCGGACGGCCCGGCACCGGACTACCTCTCGCTGATGCGCTACAACATCACGCAATTGCTGGAAAAGATCCGTCTCAACTGAGGCGCGACAAATCGCGTATGCTGGTGGCCCCGCGCCGTCGCCCTGGCGGCGCCTGTCACCTTGCATAGGAGAATTCCCGCATGAGTACCGTTACCGTCGTCGCCATCATCACCGCCAAGCCCGGCCAGCGCGAAGCGCTGCTGGCCATTGCCCGTGCCAACCTGGCCGCCGTGCGTGCCGAGGAAGGTTGCATCGAATATGGACTGGTGGTGGATGTGGATGGCTTCGGCCCGAACCAGGCGCCGCTGGGGCCGGATACCTTCGCCTTCGTCGAGAAGTGGAAGGACGAAGAAGCCCTGAAACTGCACTTCACCCTGCCGCACATGACCGACTATCGCGAGAAGTCCAAGGACCTGATCGCGGATCGCAAGGTGCATGTGCTCAAGTCGGCGGACTGATCCTCGCCGCGTTTGTCCCCGCGCCCGGCGCGGGGGCGGACTCCCTCAGTATTCGCCAGGAAAATCCGCCGGCCAGGTCTGCTGCGGATCGAACGAAGATGCTTGGCCCATCTGCTTCAACCACGTGATGAAAGTCTTCAGTGCCGGATTGGTGTCGGCGCTGCTGCGATAGAGCATGTGGTAACCCTCTCCGTGCAGCACGACCTCCGGAAACAGCCGCACCAGCCGGCCTGCGGCCAGATCGTCATCCACCAGCGCCAGCGTGCCCATGCCCACCCCCTGATCAGTAGCAGCCGCCTGCAGGCTCAGGAAGGAATGTTCATACACCGTCCCCGGCATCTTGCGCCGCACCGCCACCCCGGCCTTGCCCAGCCACTGCGACCAGGCCGCTGACCGGCTGGAGAGGTGGATCAGCGGCACCTCCACGAAATCGCGCGGGACCCGGATCGGGTGCGTCTCCAGGAAGTGGGGCGAGGCCAGCGGCACCGACACGTCATCCAGGAAGCGCACGCAGTCGTAGCCGCTGCGCTCCAGCGGGCTGCGCCAGATGATGACGTCGAAAGGATCCTTCACATCCTCGAAATACTCCGACATGGTGGTGGTGACCCGTACCTCGATCCGCGGGTTGTCAATCTGGAACTGCGACAGGCGCGGAATCAGCCAGCGCATGGCCACCGAGGGCGCGGCGATCAGGCGCACCACGCGGCTCTTGCCGGCCAGGGACAGCTGTTCGGCCGCCAGCGCAATGCGGTCCAGGCTGGCTTTGACCTCGGCATAGAAGGCCAGGGCCGCTTCTGTGGGTTCCACGCCACGCGACTGGCGTAAAAACAACGGTTGTTCGAAATACTCTTCCAGCGTTTTGATCTGCTGGCTGACCGCGCTATGGGTGATGAAAAGTTCATGGGCCGCCAGCGTCAGACTCCGCGTCCGGACTGCCGCTTCGAACACCTTGAGGGCCTTGAGCGGGGGTAAGGATGAAGACATGCTGTAAGAAAAACTTATAGTGGTGACGGAAAATGTTGCTTTGCAAAAGCCGGGGGCGACCTTATTCTTCAATCACCCAAACGTCAAACAGAAGGAATTCATCGTGAACAACGTCAGTATATTGGCAAAAGATGCCGGTTTTTCTAACAATTTGCGCTCCCTGGTCGAGCTGGTGAAGTTTGCTGTCCAGCAAGTCATCGCCGCCCATGCCCTGAAGCCCGTGCGCAACGATGCTACCGACCTGCATGACGCCGCCTACTTCGAAGGCGTGACCGACCACTTCGAGATGGAAGTGCGCCTGCGCCAGCTGGATCACAGCCACCTGCACGCCGTCTGGAAGCTGCAATCGCAGATCTGAATGCCGATGCGGCCAGCTTGATGGCAGCACCCGCAGCAATGAAGTACCGCAGTACCCGGCAGGACCAGGCCCGATGCGCCTGAAGAACGACGAAGAAGAGACCGGCTCCGCATGCCCGGAGCCGCAGCAGGCAGCCAGCAGTCGCCCACAGAGGCAGACCCTGCCCGACGCATCTCCGTAGTACCCGTATTACCCGCAACGGTGGCCTGATGGCCGACAGCACCCCCAACATGGCCAGGTGCACGCTGCGTTGAACACCCCCGATCCCCGCTGCTGCGGGGATTTGTCGTTTACGCGTGTGTTTCCTGAAAAGCCATGCCGTCTTGCCCGCTCCGGACACTTCCCTCTTAACAAAAATGACATCGCGCGGTAGTGGAGCACTGCTATATTTGTCGCGGGGAAAAGAAATATGTTGTTGTTCATGCAGGTTCCGCTTCACGCTTCTTACAGGGGAGTTCGCCATGTTGTCTTCACTTCGTGCCCGGCTGATCGTCATTTGCGTACTGATCGTGGCGGTGGCCATGATCGTTCTCAGTGGTGCCAACATCTATACCGTCCGCAGCGATACGCTGGAGGGCATTTCGACCCAGACCCGCCAGCTCACCGAAAGCTACGCCGCCAACATTACCGAGTGGGTGCGCAGCAAGCGCATCATCACCGGGGCCATGAAGCAGGCCCTGAAGCAAAGCGATGTCCTGCCCATCGTCGCGGCGGCCCAGGAGGCAGGTTCCTTTGACGACGCCTACATCGGCTATCCCGACAAGCGCATGCTGGCCCTGCACCCGATGCCGGCCGGCTACGATCCGACCGCGCGACCCTGGTACAAGCAGGCGGTCGATGCCGGCAAGCCGGTACTCACTGCTCCCTACGTGGACGCCACCACCGGCAAGCTGGTCGTGACCTTCGCCGAGCCGGTCAGCGACAAGGGGACCCTGCAGGCCGTGCTGGGCTCGGACGTGCAACTCGACAATGTGGTGCGCACCGTGGCCGGCATCAAGCCCACGCCATCCAGCTTCGCCTTCATCGTCGGCAGGGATGGCCTCATCATCACCCACCCCAACAAGGAGCTGGCCTTGAAGCCGGTGTCGGCGCTGGACCAGAATCTCTCCGCCGCCTCGCTGGCGGGGATGAAGCAGGGCGGCAGTGCCACCATCGGCGGGGTGTCGTATCTGCTCTTCACGCAACCCATCGACAACACCGACTGGTCGCTGGTGGTGGCGCTGGATTATCGCGAGGCCACGCATGCGGTTGGTGCGCTGATGGCGCTGGCGGTGATCCTGGCCGTGGTGGCCATCGTTGCGGCGGCACTGCTGCTGAGCTACACCATCACGCGTCTGCTGCGCCGCCTGGGCGTGGTGCGCAATGCGATGGAAGAAATCGCGTCAGGTGACGGCGATCTTACGCGCCGGCTCGATACCAGCGGCAAGGATGAACTGGCGCAAATTTCCCGCGCCTTCAATCACTTTGCCGACAAGATCTCGCGCACCTTGCTCGATATCCGGCGCGCCAGCGAGTCTGTGAAGGTTTCTTCCAGCGAAATCGCCAGCGGCAACATGGACCTGTCCGCCCGCACCGAGCAGCAGGCAGGTTCGCTGGAAGAGACCGCATCGGCGATGGAAGAACTCACCTCCACCGTGAAGCAAAACGCCGATAACGCCCGCCAGGCCAACCAGCTGGCGGTGTCGGCCTCGGATGTGGCGGTGCATGGCGGCACCGTGGTGGGCCAGGTGGTCAGCACCATGAGTTCCATCAATGAGTCTTCCCGCAAGATCGTCGACATCATCAGCGTGATCGATGGCATCGCCTTCCAGACCAATATCCTGGCCTTGAATGCCGCCGTGGAGGCGGCGCGGGCTGGTGAGCAGGGGCGCGGGTTTGCGGTGGTGGCATCTGAGGTGCGATCCCTGGCGCAGCGCTCGGCTACGGCCGCCAAGGAGATCAAGCAGTTGATCGATGATTCGGTGCAGAAGGTGGAAGCGGGCAGCCAGCTGGTGGCCCAGGCCGGTTCGACCATGGATGAAGTGGTCTCCAGCGTGCGCCGCGTGACTGACATCGTGGGTGAGATCAGTTCAGCCAGCCAGGAGCAAAGCGCAGGCATCACCGAAGTCGGCAATGCCGTGACCTTGATGGATGAGGCGACCCAGCAGAACGCGGCGCTGGTGGAGGAAGCAGCGGCAGCGGCCAAATCCCTGCAGGAACAGGCAGCTCACCTGGCCGCCGTGGTGGCGGGCTTCAAGCTCGATGAAAGCGGTGGCGCCGCTCCGATCACGCCGCCGCCGGTCCATCATGCTGCCCCGCCGCCGCCGGCTGCTGCAGCCCGTCCGGCACCGGTCAACATCACGCCCAAGCCGGCACCGCTGAAGGCCAAGCCCGCCAGCAAGCCTGCGCTGCCGGCGGAACCGGCTGCGCCTGCCGCGCCCAAAGCCGCACCGAAAGCACCGCCCAAGAGCGGTGGTGGCGACGACTGGGAAGAGTTCTGAGCGAGGAAATTGAAGCGGGCCGCCTCAGGCCCGCTTCTTCAGCAGCTGCATGGGCGCAAACAATTGCTGCATGCCGCTGTGTTCGATGAAGCTGAGGTTGTAGGGATGCTCGGCCACCGCGCGCGGGAATTGCGCTACCAGCGGCAGGCCGCTCAACTGCTCGGCGATCTTCCCCCACAACACCAGCGTGGGCAGGGTTTTTCCCTGTGCCTGGCCATGCTCGGCCAGGGCGCGCAATACCGTCTCAAAGAAGGGCTTCCAGCCCTTGGCATCCTTGACCGGGGCGACGTGGCTGCGGAACACCAGACTGGCATTGAGCAGCAGGAAGCCTTGCGCAGTGAGGTTGTCCTGCAGGTCGGCCAGGGTCTGGATGCTGCCTTCCACATCGGCCTGGGCCTGCGCCGCGATGCCGGCCAGCGCATCGCCACTGGTCTGGCCCGCCTGCAGCGCGCCTTCGGCCACCAGCAGCATCTTCATGAAATTGCGCAGCGAGGTCGCCCGGTTGACCTGCTTGGACAAGCCCTTTTCCGACCACAGCGAACCCACCGCGCCATCCATGAAGCACACGCCGGTCGCACTGGCCGCGCGCGGATAGGGGCCTTCGCCCACCAGCACGTAGCGCACCTGGTCCACGGGCTGCGTGAAGGCCGCGAACAGCCGGCCTTCGGTGGGCAGGTAATCGTCCTGCGCCAGGGTGGGCAGATAGGCGGGATCGGCTTGCTGGATCGCCTCCAGGCCGGCGCGCAGGGCGGCATGCCAGGAGGGGTGGGCGGTTTGGATCAGGTCCGACAGGGGGGCAGGGAGGGCGGAAACGGAAGACATGGGAAATGAAGGGGAGGCACGGCCGTATGAATGAAGTGGCGGCATTGTATACCGCCCGGCCGGCCTCCCTGCAGGATCAGGCCACTGCCGAATCGCTGCCCGATGCGCCGAAGAGCTGCTGCTTGAGCAGCTGCAGCTGGTCGCGCGCCGCGGCGGCCTTTTCGAACTCCAGGTTCTTGGCGTGTTCCTGCATCTGCTTCTCCAGGCGCTTGATCTCCTTGCTGATCTGCTTCTCGCTCATGGATTCGTAGTTGCGCTTCTCCTCGGCCACCATCATCTCGGTGCGCGCCTGGGCCGGGTTGAAGATGCCGTCGATCAGTTCGCGGATTTCCTTCTTGATGCCGGTCGGCACGATGCCATTGGCGGCGTTGAAGGCCAACTGCTTGGCGCGGCGGCGCTCGGTTTCGCCGATGGCCTTGTGCATGGAATCGGTCACCACGTCGCCATAGAGGATGGCCATGCCGTTGAGGTTGCGTGCCGCGCGGCCGATGGTCTGGATCAGGCTGCGCTCGGAACGCAGGAAGCCTTCCTTGTCCGCATCCAGGATCGCCACCAGCGAGACCTCGGGAATGTCCAGGCCCTCGCGCAGCAGGTTGATGCCGACCACCACATCGAAGGTACCCAGGCGCAGGTCGCGGATGATTTCCACCCGTTCGACCGTATCGATGTCGCTGTGCAGGTAGCGCACCTTGATGCCGTTGTCGGAGAGGAATTCGGTCAGTTGCTCGGCCATGCGCTTGGTGAGCGTAGTCACCAGCACGCGCTCGTCCTTGGCGATGCGGTCGTTGATCTCCTGCATCAGGTCATCCACCTGCGTGGTGGCCGGACGCACGGCGATGATGGGGTCCACCAGGCCGGTCGGGCGCACCACCTGTTCCACTACCTGGTCGGCGTGGGTGTTTTCATAGTCCGCGGGCGTGGCCGAGACAAAGATGGTCTGGCGCATCTTCTTCTCGAATTCGTCGAACTTCAGCGGCCGGTTGTCCAGTGCCGAGGGCAGGCGGAAGCCGTAGTCCACCAGGTTCACCTTGCGCGCACGGTCGCCGTTGTACATGCCGTTCAACTGGCCGATCAGCACGTGTGACTCGTCCAGGAACATGACGGCGTCCTTGGGCAGGTAATCCACCAGCGTCGGCGGCGGGTCGCCCGGCTTGGCCCCGGACAGATGGCGCGAGTAGTTCTCGATGCCCTTGGTGAAACCGATCTCGGTCATCATCTCGATGTCGAAGCGGGTGCGCTGTTCCAGCCGCTGTTCTTCGATGAGCTTGTTTTCCTTGCGGAAGAATTCCAGGCGCTCGGCCAGTTCTTCCTTGATGGTCTCGATGGCGCGCAGCACGGTCGAACGCGGCGTCACGTAGTGCGAACCGGGATAGATGGTGAAGCGCGGGATCTTCTGGCGCACCCGGCCGGTCAGCGGGTCGAACAGTTGCAGGCTGTCGATCTCGTCGTCGAAGGTTTCGATGCGCACGGCCAGCTCGGCGTGTTCGGCCGGGAAGACATCGATGGTGTCGCCGCGCACGCGGAAGGTGCCGCGGCCGAAGTCCACTTCGTTGCGGGTGTACTGCATCTGGATCAGGCGGGCGATGACGTCGCGCTGCGAGACCTTGTCCTTGGCGCGCAGGGTCAGGATCATCTGGTGGTATTCGTTCGGGTTACCGATACCGTAGATGGCCGAGACGGTCGCCACGATCACCACGTCACGCCGTTCCATCAGCGACTTGGTGCAGGACAGGCGCATCTGCTCGATGTGCTCGTTGATCGAGGAATCCTTCTCGATGAACAGGTCGCGCTGGGGGACGTAGGCTTCCGGCTGGTAGTAGTCGTAGTAACTGACGAAGTATTCCACCGCATTGTGCGGGAAGAATTCGCGGAACTCGCTGTACAGCTGCGCTGCCAGCGTCTTGTTGGGGGCGAACACGATGGCCGGGCGGCCCAGGCGGGCAATCGTGTTGGCCATGGTGTAGGTCTTGCCCGAGCCGGTCACGCCCAGCAGGGTCTGGTAGAACAGGCCGTCGTTGACGCCTTCGACCAGCTTGTCGATGGCCGCCGGCTGGTCGCCCGCCGGGGGGAACACCTGATAGAGCTTGAAGGGCGAGTCGGGGAAGGTGACGAACTTGCTCTCGTCCAGCTCGGTATTGATGGGGGTCAGTTCAGCCATGGTCTGGGTTGCCTTTGTCGCGCGGGTTCCGGTGTGCCGCCACGGTGCAGGAAGAACCGGCAACGCCCGCAAGCGGGGCATTGCACACAGGCAAGGTGGAGGCGTGAATATTCATCAAATGCTGCCGGGATGCTGAAGTTCAAGACACAATCTGCGCCTCCGCAGCCGGCAAAACCGGACGCAAAGCCGCGTCAGGAGCCAGCTCATCCACTGGGCCGGACGGCCTGGCGCGGGGTGGGTGCAGATTGGGGTTATGTCGATAGAACATGGTGTCATGCAGATTCAGCAGGCAATTGGTCCCGTCTGTGTCTGTGATTGGCCATCCACATTTGTTAGAATGCAGTGTTGCCAAAAGGTGCACATCCGAATCTCTCCCTGTGCACCCATTTCCTTCTGCAGCGCTTTGTTGCAGCTAACTTTTCATGTTATCACGATGAACGCACCTGTCTCCGCCTCCCTGTTTTCCGCCATCGAAATGGCGCCGCGCGACCCCATCCTGGGCGTGACCGAAGCCTACAACGCCGACCAGAACCCGGCCAAGACCAATCTGGGCGTGGGCGTGTACTACGACGACAACGGCAAGGTCCCCCTGCTGGAATGCGTGAAGAAAGCCGAGGCGGAACTGGCGGCCAAGCTGGCCCCGCGCACCTACCTGCCCATCGACGGCCTGGCCACCTATGACCGCGCCGTGCAGGAGCTGGTCTTCGGTGCCGGCAGTGCCGTGGTGACCGAGAAGCGTGCGATCACCGTGCAAGCCCTGGGCGGCACCGGTGCCCTGAAGCTGGGGGCCGACTTCCTGAAGCACTTCTCGCCGGCCGGTACCGAAGTCTGGATCAGCGATCCGAGCTGGGAAAACCACCGCGCCCTGTTCGAGATGGCCGGCTTCAAGGTCAACGCCTATCCGTACTACGATCCGTCCACCCGTGGCGTGAACTTCGCCGGCATGCTGGACGCGCTGAAGACCATGAGCGCCGGCTCGGTCGTGCTGCTGCACGCCTGCTGCCACAACCCGACCGGTGCCGACCTGACCGACGATCAGTGGACGCAAGTCATTGAAGTGGTGACCTCGCGCGGCCTGATCCCCTTCCTGGACATGGCTTACCAGGGCTTTGGCGACGGCATCGCCGAAGACGGCCAGGTGGTGCGCCGCTTCGCTGAAGCGGGCGGTCCGCTGTTCGTGTCGAACTCCTTCTCCAAGTCCTTCTCGCTGTATGGCGAACGCGTCGGCGCACTGTCGATCGCTGCGGCCAGCGCCGAAGAAGCGGCACGCGTGCTGTCGCAACTGAAGCGCGTGGTGCGTACCAACTACTCCAACCCGCCGATCCACGGTGGCCAGGTGGTCGCGACCGCCCTGGCATCGCCCGAACTGCGCAAGCTGTGGGAAGACGAACTGGCGGAGATGCGCGTGCGCATCCGCGAAATGCGCCAGCTGCTGGTGGCCAAGCTGAAGGAAAAGGCCCCCGGCCATGACTTCGACTTCGTCATCAAGCAACGCGGCATGTTCTCCTACTCGGGCCTGACCAAGGCCCAGGTGGATCGCCTGCGCAACGAGTTCTCGATCTACGCCGTCGACACCGGCCGCATCTGCGTGGCCGCGCTCAACACCAAGAACATCGACGTGGTGGTCGACGCCATCGCCAAGGTACTGTAATTGGCAGGCGCGGCCCCGTCTTCGGAGGGGGCCGCGCAGGGCGTTTTCTCCTATGAAAAAATGCGCCTTTCTCTGAAAAAAGTTTTGACATGAAATAAAAATCGCGTCATAATCTTTTTCTCAGCTGTTCCCTGATAGCTCAGTCGGTAGAGCGACGGACTGTTAATCCGCAGGTCCCTGGTTCGAGTCCAGGTCGGGGAGCCAAAGAATGCGAAGGCCTCGCAAGCAATTGCGGGGCCTTTTCAATTAGTGTGAGGCTGGTGTTTTGGTCTCGTACGAAGGGCGGCAGGGCTATGCCGCCACGATGCAGAACGATGTAAAAAATTTTCGTTTTACACTCTGGTAAATCTGAAAAAAATCGTTCATAATCGCGCCCTCAATTGATCCCTGATAGCTCAGTCGGTAGAGCGACGGACTGTTAATCCGCAGGTCCCTGGTTCGAGTCCAGGTCGGGGAGCCACCCAACATCACTGTGAACCACGGTCGAAAGACCGTGGTTCATTAGTTTCTGGGGCTGGTATTTGATCACCAGCGCCTCTCCCTCCACCACGATCTTGTCCACGAAGCTGGCGAAGAACTGACGCACGACGATCGGATCCTCGCAGTCGGTGATGATCGCGCGCAGCACGGCCGTGGCCTGGCCGATCATATCCTCGCTGATGTTGATCTCCGGATCATGCGCACTGTCCAGGTCGGCCAGTGCCCGCGTGGCCCCCTCGATCTCCGCTTTGATCTCGCGCAGGCGCACGGTGATGTCGCCGAGGTTCGGCGCGTCGACCCCGTGCAGCTCCAGGATACCGAAGAGGTTCTTCTGCCGGCGCTCGGCCTCGCGCAGGCTGGCGGTGAGGTGGGCGCGCTGCTCGGAGCGATCTTTCCACCAGGTCTGGGTCGCCGCCTGGATGTCTCGAATGATCGCAACGACCCGGTCCTCTGTCAGGATCTCATCCAGGATCGACTGCGCCACGAATTCGTCCATTTCGGGTGCGCTGACCCGCTTGGAGTTCTCGCAGAAGCCAGCCTTGGCCTGGCCGCATCGGTAGTAGTGGTAAGTGCGGCTGCGGCCGGTACCGCTTTCGATATGCATGGTGCCGCCACACAGGTGGCAACGGAAAATTCCGGTCAGAAGATGATGGCTTCGCGGCGCGCCGCCGGCCACGAGCGGCGCCCGGTCCTCGATGCAGCTCTGCACATCCTTGAAAAGCACCTCATCGATGATGGCCTCGTGGCTTTTCGTGCGCACCCATGCCTCCTCTGGCTGCACCACGCGGCCCTTGCGCCTTCCGAAGATGGTGTGCCCGGTGTAGACCTCATTCTTCAGCATGAAGTTGATGCTGGAGCGGTTCCAGCGGCGGCCACGTTGAAGCCGGCCGACGCCATTGAGCTTGTGGGCGATGGCTGTCGCGCCCACGCCCTGCAGGCACATCTGGAACATGTCGCGGACCACGCTGGCCTCACCGGCATTGATCACCAGCTTCTTGCGCGTGCCCAGCGTGACCGTCTCGTAGCCGAACGGGACGCTGCCGCCGTTGTAGAAGCCTTCCTCCGCGTTCTTGATCATGCTGCGCTTGGTGTCCTTCGAGATCCGGCGGCTGACGTTTTCGTCCATCACCTCCAGGAGAGCTTCCATGAACCAGCCCTCATCGGTCGACGAGTCGAGATCCACGGAGACGTAGACGACATCGGTGCCCAGGGCGCGCAGGTCCCGCTTGTACATCGCCGCATCAATGCGGTTGCGAGCGAAGCGCGCCGTGTCCCAGGCAATGAAGAAATCCGGCTTGTACTGCTCGCAATAGGCGATGGCCGCCTGGAAGTCCTGGCGCCGGTCCGTGCGTCCGGAGATTCCGCTGTCGGTGAAGGTGGCGATTACCGTTGCATTGAGGTCCTCGGCCTTCTTGCGGGCGAACTTGAGCTGGCTCTCGATGGGCAGCTCCTTCTTGGCCTGTTGGACCGAGCTGACGCGCAGATAAATGATGGCTGTTTTCATGCGCGAATCTTATGCTTCCTGGCCAGGCGGCCAATATTAGAAATCGTCATATTTTCCTTAAGGTCCCTCTTGACAATCGCCTGAATTTCCTTAGGCGAGTGGCCATCTGCCACGAGCGTGGCCACGTAGCGGTTCTTCTGGAAGCGCTCGAAGTTGGCGTAGGGCCGCAACATCAGCGCCATGGCGCCGGAGCGCTTGCCCTTGGGGATACTGGCCTCGATGGAGTCCAGCAGGCGCCACATGCCCAGGAACTTGTCCATGCCGAGATAATCGGCCACCACCAGCCAATAGCCCTGCATCCCCATGGTGTAGAGCTCGGCGACCCGCGGGTCGGCGAATTTTTTTTGCCCGCCCGCGATTTCAAAAATATTGCAGATATTTTGGTACCCACCCCCCCCGCTGGGGGAGGGCGGCCTTCTACGCCGAGCCCCCACCCCCTGCAGTTTCTTCGGGGCAGCAGGGGCAGGGGACAGCATCTGCTGCACCATGTGTGCAATTCCGCTGCCTGAGCTTCGCTTTTCCATTGGAGCAGGCACGGTGTCATCCGGGAATAGCGATAGCTGAGCTTCGCTTTTTGTCAGAATGCGAAACTCGCGAGGGGCAGGGGATCGGGTTCGGGTTTTGTTCGGCTTCATGATTTTGCCCGTTCTGGGGTGTAGTTTCGAGCGCTGCGGAAACACCGCGCAACATCGCATAAACACTGCTTTCCTATGTCTTGGCCGCCTCCCCCAACATACGTTTCGTTCGCCGTCTGGTTTGCTCGGGGTCGCATGGCAGATCCTGCAAAAAAATCCGGGGCTCGTCAGGAACGGCGCAGCTTCGCCAGCAGCTCGTTGACGGGGGTCTTGATCTTGGCCAAGGGGCTGGACTTGTCGATCGCAGCAAATTTCTTCCTGGTGGCCAGGTGCGTGTAGATCTTGGTCGAGTCGGCCTTGGCATGCCCCAGCAATTCCTGGCGCACCAGCAGGTCGATGTCGTCCTCGGCCAGCTCGGTACCGAACAGGTGGCGCAGGGCATGCGGGTGGAGCTGCTTCTCATCGATGCCGGCTTTGCGGCCGTGCTTCTTCACGATCTCCCACACAGCCTTCGGCGCGAGCCGTCGGCGCTCCCCGATGTACAGGTGATCCGGCACCATCATGTTCATGAACGAGATGAAGAGCACCCGGTCTCCATCCGGCAGGCTGCGGTCGATGCCTTGGAGGTCTGGATGCTCCAGATACAGCCGAAGCAGCATGTCGGCCTCTCTGGGCACGGGCACGAGGCGCTCTTTTTCTCCCTTCTCGAAGGTGCGGAGCATGTAGCGGGACTGGCCGTCATATTCCGTGGCCATCAGCGCTGACTCATTGAGCCCGGCCACGCCGTCGCGGCGCAGGCCGCAGCCTGCCATGAGAGCCAAGATCGCGGCATCGCGCACGCCCTGAAGCGTACTGAAGTCCGGTGCCCACATCAGCTTCTCGGCATTGGCCAGGGTCATCATCGAGGGGAGGCGCTTCCCGGCCTTGGGATAGTGCAGGGCCTCCGCGGGATCCTGGGAGATCACCTTGTGGTGCTTCGCCCATTCGTAGAAGGCCTTGATCGCTGCGACGTACGGGCGCCGGCTATTGGCCTGGACGCCCTGCTTGTGGAGCCATGCGCCGGTGAACATTTCCAGCTGCTCCTCTGTGGCGGCGAGCAAGCCATCCTGGCCGAGGAACTGCTCCAGGCGCGCCAGGTGGCGACAGTACATATCGACGGTCTTGGCGCCACGCCCCTTGTTGAACCGAATGAAGCGCCGGAAGCGGGCAATTTGCTCGCTCTCCGCCTTCTCCTCGGGGGTACCAGGGGCAGCGCAACTTGTGGAGCTGTGGATCGCTTGATTCATGATCTAACCAATTGATTTTAAAGATTTTTATTTTCTATCCAATCCACAGGTTAGGGGTGTTGCCACCTTCTAACCTGTGGAACTATTTTTTAAGCAACCACGTGACCTGTGGATTTTTGGCCTCAACCTGTGGATGCCGCTCTCTGCGTTTTCTACCCTCTCTTCTCTCTTCTTCTTCTTTTTAATCAGAGAGATAGAGAGAGATAGAGGAAGGTGTAAGGGGGGATAGCTGGTTTTCTGACTTGTGGAAAAATATGCATAACTTGTGGAAAAACGCCATAGACTTGTGGATGTAGTTCTCTACAAAATCAAAGGCTTAGCGAGTTTTCCACAGCAATCCACAGGTTTTTTGCGCTGCCCCCATATCCCCCTTCATAGAAATTCGCTATTGCGGCCCCCTGGCTCTCTTCGTCGAGGTTTTCCCCGAGCCCGGCTCCTTGCTTAGGGGGAACGGGGGAACAGGCGAGGCGAACGGGTCCGGGCGGCCGATATCCTGATCAGCGGCCTGCGGCCGAGGGAGTCCTGGCCAGGCTGGAAGATGGGGCGACACGCGCTGCAGGACCAGCTCCTCGGCGACATCGAAGAGGCCGAGCTTGCCGGGCATGGGAATGAACGGGAACGACGCTGGCCTAGCCAGCACGAAGCCATGCGGGCCGAAGAACCAGGGCGAGTTGCTCTCATCTACGCAGTCCACCATCTCTACGACGCCCACGAGCCCGCCTCGGCCGATCAGGTCCTCCGTAGGGATCACGTGTACCAGATCCGGGCGCGCCTTCAGGATCGCCCTGTGGCCCCCATGGTCGTACTGGCCAGCGGCATGTATCAGCAGCGGCCCCCGGTGCTTGGCACGCCAAGTGCGGTTCTCGATGCGTTTCGGCTGCGCGTAGTGTTCGGCGTTCAGGATGAGCCAGGCCCACGGCTGGCGGATGGATAAAGCCTTCATTCGATTCCTAACAGTAAGGGTTGATGAGCCGCTTCATTCAGTGCATTTGCGGCCGCAGGATTGATCCAGACACACTCGGTTTTAACTTTTGTGCCGCGGCCGGCCGAGATCCGGGCTTTGGTCTGATGGAGCGTCCAGCCCGGTAGCCGCGCGTGATAGAGGTCTGTGTAGTACCCGGAGAGCACCACCATGCCGCGCAACGAAGTGAGGATGGACAGCAGCTCAACGTGTGCAGCGTCATCCATCTCATGCCGGTAGGCTTGGATTTTTCCGTTCTTGATCCGAGGGACGCGGGTCTCAAACACGTACGGTGGGTCTACGAAGTGCAGAGTTTCCGGACCGTCGTGTTGCACCATCACTTCTATCGCCGGCCGGTTCTCGATGAGCACCCCGCGCAGGCGCTCGCCTGCAGCCTCGATGGCGTCCGGATATGCCGTCCAGTCGTGCTGTGCCGTGCCATATGCGCGCTTCGTATCGATCCTGAAGCCTGTCATCCCCTTCGTCGCTCCAGCAGAACCGAACCCCATCTGCGCGCGGATGCAAAGCCTTCGAGCGCGTTCAATGGGATCCTCGGACGGGGTCCACGCCTCGACGAATTCTTCGCGGGCATAGGGAGTCAGCCGCACGGCATCGACCAGCTGCGATCTGGCGATCGGGTCACGAAGGACGCGGAAAAGGTTCACGACATCGCCATCGAGGTCGTTATAGACCTCCGCATAGCAGCGCGGCTTCTGCAGCAAGACGCCGGCGGCACCACCGAAGGGCTCGACATAGCAGGTGTGCGGCGGGAAAAAACTCTGGATCCAGCTGGATAGCCGGAACTTCGCCCCGTGATACCGGAGGGCCGGTCGGGTCACCTTGCTCATGGCTTCTCGATCCGCGGGGCAGCATGCAGACCATAGCGCAGCAACCGATCCAGCGGGAGCACCTGAAGATTAGAGACCCGCCGGCCCAGGATGGTCCGTTCAGCAGTTCCGTCAATAATGCCGGCGTTCTCCATCTGCTTCTTGAAGACGCGATCTGACTTCACGGGCAGGCCGTTCCATTTTTCGCGCAGCGCTGGGCTGGTAGACAGGTGATCCATGATGTGACTCGTTCGGATCAAAAGAGCATCCCCGTTGTCAGGATCGATCTGCCAATGGTAGGGATAGGAGAAGCGGCCGGCGGCGATCTCGGAGAGGGCAGTCTCCATGATCCAGACCCAAGGCTCACGATCGGCGCTGGTCTCGCCGATGTGGCTGTTCATCTCGGTCAACAGATCACTATCGAATTCGCCCTGGGCGGTGTCGATGCCTGCGAAGTCGCACAGGTAGATCCAAGCGAGGTACAACGCGGCATAGTTACCAGACATGCGGAGTGCACCGCTGTCCGATCCGCTGGCCATGGATGCGTCCAGGAAGGTCCCACGCACCTCACGGTACTTTTCAAGCACTACCTTCTTCGGCAGCCGGGTGATGTATTCCAGCCATGCACGCACAGGGAATCGAGGCAGATCGTCAGGCAGCAGCGGCCCCTTCTTACCGGTGAGGTCCGTGCGGATAATCTTGCCCAGCAGTGAGCGTACAGGGACATCCTCGCCGGCGAGCAGCACAGGTGCCGAGAGCAGATATTCCGTCATCTCGGCACCGCGGCGCGTCACCGTGTACTGATAGTTCTCCTGCAGCATGCCCACAGCCTTGTCGATGACCTCTTGCCGGCGGGCGGAGAGTTCCTCCCATCCGATCGGATGAGATGTGTGGCTGATTGAGGTCAACAGCCGGAATTCCGTGGTGAGGGACTGGCCGGACAGCATTGTCATGCCGATGGCGCGCTCCAGACGCTTGATCAAGGTGGATTTGCCACTGCCCTTATCGGACTGAATCATCATGTGTGGCCAGAAGCCCAGCAAAACCTTCAGGTGCGCGCCCAGACCCCACACCAATGGGAAGAGGGCGGCATTGCTCTTGAAGGTCTCCTGGAAGGCCCCGATCACTTGACGAGCCTCTCGCTCACCTCCGGTCGGGAAAGTGAGGTTGTGGTACGGGCATTGCTTCTCGGGCTCCGTGAAATAGCAGTCCGGCCCCTCGTTGACGATGAGTTGGCCATCGCGCCAGGCCACCCCTACGAAGTTCGCGGCCTGCCGCGCGCCCAGGTCCGCAGTGCGCTCCAGGATGTTCACCATGCGCGAGAAGGCTCCGCTGTTCCAGACCGGGCCGAACTTCTTCCATCCGTCGACGTTGTGGAGCTGCTCGTCCAACATGACGCGCCGCTGCAGCACCGGACCATGCCGTGGCGTCTGCACCGACACAGCGAAGTAGACCTGCGGCTGCTGGTCAGGATCTCCGGTCATGGTTGCGGTGGCGCTGGCCACAGAGACGCGGGAGATCGACGCCACGCGGAAGCCCGCCAGATCCACCATGATCGGTGTCTTGATCATGCCGTCCTCACCTTCCTTCTCCTCCATCTTGGCGATGTAGCTGGTGAAATCCTTCCGGACCCGGAATTTCCAGTACTGCGCGAAGTCATGCGCGGGCAGGTAGACGCGTTTGATGCCTGGTGTCCCGACCTCCCCCGACAGCCCAGGGATCAGCCAGTATTCGTGCTTATCGAGGGCCGCCCGCAGCTTCTCCGCGCCGAGCTCCTGCAGCATGTCGTTGACATCATTGATCGGTTCATCGTCCTCATCCTTCCAGTCGGCCTGGTCCACTAGCATCACGCCGATATTCAGGGCCACCAAGCGCTCCACGAGGCGCCACGCTGCCTCCGGCCCCTGTCGATGCCCGGCGAGCTTGTGGGGCGGTTCAAAGGGCTGATCGTTGTCCAGGCAGAGCACCACCTGCTTACCGCGCAGGAAAGTCCAGTCTGCATGGTCGACGTTGCCCAGGCCGCGAAGCGCGATGGCGAAAGCATGTTCGTCGGCAGTCTCGATCGACAGGCAGTTGATCGCAGACTCGACGATGAAGACATTCCGGGCGTGCTTCAGGCGGCGCCAGTCGCTGCACCACAAGACGCCATCCTTCTCACCCTGGGACCGCGTCTTCACGCCGCCATTGATATCGGGATCCAGGTAACGGAGGTCGACGGCACGTACCTGATCGGTGTGCTGGTCGCGGATGATGAAGGCTGCAGCAGGGCCGCCGTGGCCAACCTCTCCAGAGGGCCTCGAAGGAGAGACGTAGTTGTTGAAGCCCAGAGTCTTCCGGCTGATGGCTTTGTCTATCACCTTGTCGGCAATGCCACGGCTGGTCAGGTATTCACGCACCTGGGTGGCCTCGGCGACGCACTTATCAGCGATGTGCTCCACGAGGCTTTTCTCGCGTGCCTCCTGAGTGTTCTGGACCCGGCGCTCGGTCGGGATCCCGTATTGGTCATGAAGCCACCGCATGGCCTCGCTGACTTCCGTGATGCCGAGGACCCACATGACCAGGTCGACGCAGGAACCGCGTGCGTGCGGCTGGCCTTCCGCACTGTAATCGCGGAAGCTCCGGCCATCCTTCGCAATGCCGATGGATGGTGATTTGTCCTCATGGTGCGGGCTGTGGTAGTTCGCGTTGCCGCCTTTCCCTCGCTTCAGTCCCAGCCTTTCGGCCAGGTCGTGGAGGTCAATGCGGTTCCGAAGTTCTTCGATTGATGCCATCTTTTTTATCTATATCCGTTGATGCGGGCCCAGACGTCGGGAGAGAGGTGCCCCTCCATGTCTGGATCCTCTTGCATGTCATCCAGGGCTGCGTTCACTGCGGCCAGCAGCGTTTCCCCCTCGCCCCAGGCCTGCGGCTCCGCGGCGTCACAGTAGATCGCCACTTCCCAGCCGGCGCCAAAGGATGGAACGACACTGACGCGTAGCTCCTCCATGAGGGAGCGCAGGTTCAGGGAGGTGGCGATCATTTGGTGTTTCCCTCTGGCCATTTGTACCTATCATCGAAGCCGCGATAGTCTGGATCCCCGGGCCACTCGGCGCCGTAGTACAGCCGTGACGTTTGGAGCTTCCCCCCCCGCGCGATGCGATGGAGCACGTGCCCCAACCAAGAATGGATCTTGTGCTTGTCGATCAGCTCTCGGAAATCGCTATAGGACAACCACTCTTCAGGTCGGGAGGAAAAAACCGCGAGAATTTCCTGCTCGACCTCGATCGAGAAGGCTTTCTCTCTCGCGATATCGCGGCTGTCGCGCGCAGGAGGCCGTTGGAACAGTTCAAGTTGCGCAACCATGATCTGCCCCCTGCGCGACGTTCGTGGCCACGGCCACCGGCTGCGCCACGGCTGGCGAGGGGGAGGCGCAGCAGCGTGCCAGCACCTCAGATTCGACCGCCCGCACGAATGCCAAAGTCTCATCGCGCCCGAACATTCGGTAAATGGTCTGCCCGTTGGCGGTGGCCGCAATCTGGTCAACGACGGTATCGCCCATTGCGACGTACTGGAGCGTCGCACGATGCGCTGCCTGATCGACAGGAACTGGCCCTGCCGGTGGTGGGGTCTCGTCGTCTTTTCGGCCGCGGCTCGAATGTCGCAGCTGCGCGACGATATCGCACAGACTTGCCTGCTTGGCGGCGCCTGCCGCCCCATTCAGTAGCACATCGATCTCGCGCACCAGGCGGCGGTGGTCGGCCAATACCTCCTCGTAGTCAGCCGCCGTCAAGCCATCCTCTGCAGGCGTCTTGCCATACTCCTCCTTCAGTTGATCGATCAGGCGCTTGTTGCGCTGGCCGACTCCACTCAAGAGGGCGAGGAGTAATAGGTCATGCGGACCGCGCGTCACACGGTTGAAGCCCTTGATAGCGAGGGACTTCCAGGCGCGCGTCGGGCTGTCGATGCGTGAGAGGCGAACCTTGTAATTACCCTCTTCCCGCGTGCCGGTACCATCGTTGGCGATCTCGATGGTTCCCATGTGACGCGCCTTCGACTGGTCGCCCAGGGGCCACATTTCGATGCGGACGTGGATCATGCTTGGTCTCCCTGTGTGAGGTTCATGGCCACGGCCACCGGCCGCACCCAGATTGGCGCTGCGCTCAGTTGGAAGGTCTCGCCGGACCAGGCCAAGAGCAAGGTGCGACCCATCTCGGAAGCGATGGCCTCGGCCGCAGCCGGGGGGACAGCGTTCCCGATGCGCTCGCGCCAAGCTTGATCCGACAGGCCGTCCAGCTCCAGCATCTCCTCCGGGTCCACCAGGGACTGCAGTGCGGCCAGCTCCAGGGTCGTGAAGGGACGGTGCCAAGTGCCGTCCAGCGCACGGATGACGCAGACGAGCTTGTCGGCCGCCGCCGGTATGCGCGGGTCAGCGACCGACCAGCGGCCGTTGTCGTAGCTGGCCGCCGAGGCCACAGCACCAGAGTGCGCATCCATGGGCAGAACGCCATAGTGGCCACCGGTCAGGTAGTGGTCCCCCTTCTGGGGAATGCCGGCCGGGCGCGGGTCGGCCACGGCATAGGCCCCGTTGGCATTCCCGGCAATGACCGCGCGGCTATGCTCATTCCAGCCATGCACGGGGTATTTCCCGTGCAGATCCGATGCCACCTCGCTTCCGCGGGGATCTGCGACAGCGAAGGCACCATTGCCAGTCGTGGATGCGGAAATGACGGCGCCGGCAGGCTCGCCCATGCCCGTCACGCGGTATTTCGTCTGCTTGTAGTCTTCGCGCTGTGCTGGACGCGGATCCGCGACGGCCTGGCCGGTGCCGTGAGCGCTGGTCACCGCGCACGATGAGCGATCCCATTCGACGATGCGGAACTCGTTGGAGTGCTTGGCAGGGCCGGCGTGGCGCGGGTCCGCGATCGAGAAAGTGCCCTGGCCGGGCGACTTGACGCCGATCACCGCGCCGGACGATTCCCGCCAATCCAGCACGCCATACTGCTGGTACTCGGCCGCGCCGGCCGCAGCGCGTGGGTCTGCGACAGCGAAGGAGCCATTGTTCGGCAGGCTGCGGCCGGTGACGGTACCGCGCGTCGCTTGCCAGGCATCCACGCCCAGAAAGCCGCCGTTGCGGTTTTCCGGCACGATCAGGTAATCCCGCAGGTGGCCGTGCTCGATCGCCAGGCGGTTGAGGCTGCGCCAGTCCTTGCCGGCCTCCACGAATGCAAGGCGCACCCAGGTCTTCCACTGCAGCGACGGGATACGGTGCATCGGGCCGCCGGCCGGATCACCCGGCAGTGGCATCCGGCCCAAGATATCGCCCACCGCCAGCAGGCTGCGCTTCGGCGGTTCGTAGAGGAAGTTCGGTACCTTGGCCATGTGGCGGCCGACCAGCAGGAACCGCTTGCGGCTCTGGGCCAGGCCTCCGATCTCACCGCAGTCGTGCGTGGTCTCGGCCGTCGCATAGCCATACTGGCGCAGCAGCGCGACGATCTGGTCCAGCAGGTTGCGCCCACGGGTGGCGATGCGCGGCACGTTCTCGAAGATGATCAGCTCCGGGGGATCGTCGGCCCAGGCCTCCAGCATCAGCCAGACGCCGCGCAGGGTCAGCCGGTTGAGGGCCTGGTACTTGTCGGTCTTGCTCTTGCCCTCGGCCAGCAGGCCGGAGAAGCCCTTGCACGGTGCGGACAGGAACACGATATGCGGGCGTTCGCCGCCGGCAGCGCGGCTGATGTCGGCGGGGAGGGCCTCACGCCAGCCAGGCGGCGGCATGTGACCGTGGAAGGCCAGGTACTGGTCCAGGTCGAACAGGTCCAGGGTCGTGGCCGGCACGCCCACCAGGCGGCCGAAATCGCGGTTCGCTGCAGCATCCACGTCCACGCTGCCGATGCAGCGGAACTTGGCCACCATGTTGCCCACGCGGGCGCTGGCCCGGCAGAAGCCACGGGCTCCACCGCCGATGGCGCCGAACAGGTGGAAGTGGCGGATCTCACGGACGTCGTCCTTGATGCCACTGAAAATATCTCGCTTCATGGACAGGTCCTCAGAGTTGGCCGGTGACTTCCTTGAAGCGACGGAGGAACTCAGCCTCTGCCGACAAGGGGAGCTTGGGGGTGATGGGAGCGCGGCGGGCCGATATCCCGGCCAGCGCAGGCCAGGGCGCGCTATCCGGTGCCAGGAGGTCGCGCCGCTCGGTGGCCAGCATCACGAGGTCTGCTTCATGAATTGCAGCTGCTGCCGCCGACGAAGGATAGGGATCGAGGCCGAAGGCGATGTGGATCTTCGCCAGCATGCCGACCTCCAGCTCGCGGTTCTCGCTGTTGTGCCGCATGCACTTCAGGGGCTGCACCATGTCGCCCACGTAGGCCTCGCCCGAGTCGTGCAGCAGGCCGTAGAGCTTCAGCTCCTTGGGCAGTAGGTCGGCCACGCCGACGCTGTGCTGTGCCACCGAGTAGAACTGGCGAGTGTGGCCGCCGAAGCGGCAGATCTGGGACAGCGCATGCGCGATGTCGACGATGTGGATGTCGGCTGGCGTGGCCTCGGTGAGGCTCACGTAGTTGCCGAGGGTGGTATAGATCGAGTTCGGTTTCATTTGGGATCTCGGTAGGTCAGATGGACTTGCTGGTGATCGAGGAGGGCGCCGGCGGCCGGGCGCACCAGGAACTGGGCTTGATCGAGCTGCTGCGCGCGGAAGAGGGCTGGATGTGCTGCGCCGGCAGCATGCCTGCCAGCACGAATGCGGATAGGACCCCGGCGAGCCAGGCACCGAGGAGGCGCAAGAGCATGCTGCGCTTGCTGATGACGAGCAGGACGCCAATGCGGTAGGTCATTGCGAGACCTCCACCAGACTGCTGACGCGCCACTTGTTCATCTTGTCGACGGCCAGGGCCATGCTCATGAGAGCAGCCGCCAGCTCACGCGCCTGGTCGGCGTTGAGGCTGGAGGTAGCGAAGAGCCCGTCGTTATGCAGCATGATGGTCACACGGGCAGGGACAAGGTTGCGGGGCGCGATCGCCTCGGCCTTCAGGGGCAAGCCATAGATCGGCTTGATCTCGTGAGATACGGCAGTCATAGTCAAACTCCAGAAAGAGGGCGTGCCCAGAGGCCACGCAGGTAGCGATACGACAAGAAAATGGCCAGCATGAACATGCCCCACTGGTGCGACGAAAAGGTCTCCATGAACCAGCAGGGCTGGCCAGCCAGGCCGATGAAGCACCCGAGGCGGCGGTTCTCTTCGCCACCACGGGTCATGTAGAGCACGGAGCCGGCGCTGGTGGCGAGGATCCAGCACTGGACCAGCAGCCCGAGAAGGTCAGTCATCGTTGTGTCTCCGATCGAAGCGGCGGCGCAGCTCGGCGCGGGTGATACGGTTGCCCTGATGGCGGTCCAGGTCGTCGAGGGTGTTCTCAACGTCCTCACGCAGGACGCCGGTGTACACCCCGGTCGAGGCGATGGAGTTATGGCCGAGCGCAGCCTTGACGACGCCGCGTGGGTCAGCGGCCTTGCTCCGGCGCATGATGTCGATGGCGCGCGTATGGCGCAGCCAGTGGGGGCTGAACTTGTCAGTGAGGCCGGCGGCGATCGCCCACTTCTTCAGGCGCAGCTCGATCGAGCGCACTGTCATCGGCCGGTCAGTGCTTTGACGGCTCACCAGGAGCGGGGCGGTCTTGGCAGGTTTCTCCTCGCCGGTAATCAGGATCCTGATCTCCAGGAGGTCGCGCAGTGCCTTCGAAAGCCCCAAGGTGACGTACACGCTGTGATCGCGCTTGCCGCCCTTACGGTTCTCTTTCGGGATGAAGTGGTACTTATCTGCCAGGGCCGCTTCAGCATCGCCCACCGTCATCAGGGCGAACTCCCCCACGCGCTCGGCGGAGAAGTAGAGGCCGCGAATGATGGCGCTGTCGCGGCGGGCGTAGATGTCATTGGACTGTCCAGCAGCTTTGAAAAGCCGCTTTCGTTCTTCTGGTGTCAGGTATCGCAGCATGTGGTTCTCCATGCGTGTGGGTGGCCCGCGCTCCCCAGCGCAGGTGGGGTTAGAAAGTGCCGTCCAGCAGGCCAGCGATGGTGATGAACAGGAGCACCGCCACCAAGGCTGAAAGCCAGTCGATCGGCTTGGTCTTTCCGTCGCTGTTGTTCTCGTTCATGAAGTTCTCCTCCGGAGTTGTGCCGCTTGGGCGAAATTTTTAAGGGCCAGCGATATCGACCGGTGCTCCAACGCTGCCTCGAAGGGCAGGCGCTGCTTGTCGAACACGCAGGCGTCGTACGCTGCTCGCAGCTCGGCTTCCGTCGGTGGGCGCAGGTTGATCTGCAGGTGAAGCGAGCGCTGCCTCGGGTCGGGTCTCTTCATGGCGGGCCTTCTCGGTGAAAACCTGTTTCATGAGCTGGCTCTTGAAAAGGGCCAGGAAGATCGCGGAGATATCGACGACTTTGCCGGCCTGGATCTGGTGCTCGACGCGAGTGACCCCGAGGCGGCGCAGCGATGGTGGTGGGCGGCGATCATTTGTCATCGACCATGCCCTCGATGCGGCTTACGCATTCCATTACTGCTCGGATGTAGCTCCATCCGCGCTTTGCGATGCGCTGGTGTTCGTCAGGCTTGATGCGACCGTCCTCCAGGGCGTCTTTGATCTCCTGGTGGAACTCACCGGACTTGGCGCCCAGCTCCAACATCACATCAAGGAGGGCCTCGTCAGAGACCGTCTCATCGATGGGCAGGCGGATGAACACACCGCCGAGCGTGGCCGCCATGGCCTCCACGATGCGATGGTCTTTTGTGAGGACCTGGACCAAGAGGGCATCGGCCAATGTCGGCTTCTGCTTGTTGGTCTCGTTGGAGTTGGCCTTGTTGTAGAGGGAGCCGACCGGCATCCCCATCAGGTTGGCAAGCTTCGGCACGCCATGTTCTAAAACGATGGCGCGAAAAGCCTCCTGCACATCAAACAAAGGTTTGTGCGACATATGAATTCCAGCGAAAGATTAATAAACCGCTATTGCTGGACTCCGGCACACTGATGGTGTGCTGGAGTGTCCATCCAGCGAAAAAAATGAAAAGCCCGCTGCCCCTTGGAAGGGGCGGCAGGCTCGTTACTTCGGGTAGTTTTTCATCCCGCGTGCGATGAGATCACGGGCGAGACCCGATGCGCTCTGATCGGTGCTCGAAAGGAGATTGAAGAATTGTTTTCCCAAACTACGGTGACGAACACCGAAGGTGATCATCACAAAGTCAGGTTTTGCGCTCTGCGCGACTTTTTTGCCCCTATTTACCGCTGACTTGCTCATATTTCAGTAGCCCCGTTTGCTATACTCAGCCCGCCCCATGTCTTAAAGATTCCTCAAAAATCTTTAAGACTCCTATTTGTATGAATTGTATTCCTAAATCTAGGAATTGCAAGAGTTTTATCCGCCTATGAACAAAGAACTTTCCCCGCTCGCACAACGCCTTGAATTCCTCGCAGCGGGAAGAGCGCTCCACGGCTGGGCCAAGTCCATCGGCTTGCCGAAGATCAGTATCGAAAACGTGATGAAGGGGAATGGCCTCTCGTATGAGTCGCTGGCGCACCTTCACCGTGTCGAGAATGTGCGCACCGACTGGCTGCTAGAAGGAAGAGGAAGCCCGTTCTCCGTCAATGCCTGCCTCTGTGACGAATCAGCGTGCGAGTTGCTGGATGATCTGCTGGAGGAAAGCTGGGAACTCGACGTGATCACCGACGAAAGCCGTATGGCCATCGTTCTCAGCCAGCCCGCTCTGGTGCAGGTCAAGGATGGAAAGGACGGCGCAGGTCATCAGAAATATCGCGATATCAATTACAGACTTGTAGAGATCGTCTGCGGAGCGTTGGGATCGAAGGTCATCGCACGCGCGACCGCGTTCGGAATTCACCGAGTCCTCCAGATCGGTAGCGACATGATGCGAGAGCTGGAGCGAGGCAAACTCGGCTCATACTTTCTTTTCTCTTCGCCCACGGCGGTGATTCCGAATGCTGTCCAATACGCACAGGCAGGAAGGCTGTTCGAAAAACTGGCGAGAGGGGAGCAAGTAGCCTCCACCTCTGAGGAGAAGGCACTGCTCGGAAGCTATAGGAACATGTCGCCGGAAAAGCAGCGAGCCGTCATCCAAGTCGTGAATTCGATGTCCGATGTGCCGCAGCGGCTACGATGAAAAAAACCCACCGATGAAGGTGGGTTTTTGTTCTGCGTGATGACCTACAGAGCTTCTACAACCTCTCTGCTCTTATAGCCGATGTATTCGCCGTGGCCCATATGCAGACCGTCGCTGAAGTTGCCTGGCATCGTCTTAAATGCGTTGACCTTCGTGATGTCTCCGGTCAAGCCATAGAGAGAGCGAATTTCATTCACGACATCGATGGTGCCGTCGCTGACTTTCGTCTGAACCCATACGTCCCAGTCCGTAACGATATCGCCACCTAGTCCCATACGGCTTGTAGGCACCTGAGCGCTGGAAAGAGCGTTGGTCGCGGTATAGGTACTCAGCCGCATGGTAAAACCGTTCCGGATGATCTTTCCGGTTCGCAGGCCCGGACCTGTTTGGAAGGCAGCACGCATGATCGGCCAATAGACCAAGGAACGGTTTTTGATATCGGTCGAGTTGGCCGCTGTCCCGGTAATGGAATTGATGTGGATGCCATCGAGGACGACATTCGCATATTTGACCAGCTGAGTGATATCTCCGGCACCTCCAGTACCAGCGGCGAAGAAGGAGCTCGTGCCACCAGAGCGTTGGCAGTTGAAGCTGGCCAGATAAGGCCTTCCGGGTTCATTTGCCACGACGTTATGGAAGATTGACGCGTAGCCATTGCTGCCAAAGGTGCTGTCCCCTAACCCGAACAGGACTTTAGGGTCGCCGGAGAAGAATTTGCCAAGAATGGCCAGCTTCGGCCCGCGGGGGCCGTTGTAGCTCATGCCGGTGCCGGACACCAGCACATAGCCGCCCTGGTAGCTGGTGCTTCCAATGCCCGCGCCGATGGTTGCGGTGGTCGGGTCATAGTAGAAGAAGCTGCCGCGCACGGCGGAGGTCGCAATCTCCTGGCAGGGCATGACCTTGCCTGCGGGCCAGTCCCAACGGGGTTGCAGATTGATGATGGCACCTTGTGGAATAACGCTCAAGCCGAATGCTGTCGCGGGCACTTCATCAGACATTACATTGACAGCACCGTCGGCGAATACCTTTCCGATAGAGCCGCCATCCCATGTGACGCGTACCGGGTTTCCTTGGCGCACACCGTTGATGAAAACGACGGCATACACATCCTCAAGGGTGGTTGCAGAGCCAGGCCCGGTTGGCGCAACCAGGCCGCCGCTGATGACGTTGTCGAAGGACAGTTTAAAGGAGGTGATCCCGCCACTACCAACGGCGTGCTCGTCGTTCGCCATCAGTTTATTGGCTACACCTGTGCTGTTCGTCCATTGGAACAAGCAATTGCGATTGAATGCGGAGGCCCAGCGCCATACACCAGTTGCCGCGACAGCGGCTGAGACCGTTACTGGATCGGTGTCATAGGTGAGGGTACCTGACGCATTGGAGATGATCGTACGCATTGCGACAGTGCCGGTGGCGCTGGGGAGCAAAACTGGCGGAGTAGCTGATGCGCTGCCCTGTAGTACGCCGTTCAGCATTCCTTGGTAGGTGATCGTTACTCCGGTGCCTTGTGCAGTCGCTGGTGCAAACATCACGGGCTCGCCCACTACCGGGTTACTGGCGTGGCAATAGGGCAGTTTAGTGAAAGCTAAGGCCGCGGCCGTCGGGGCGGTGCAGATGGCAGGCATGCAGCCAGCGTCGTCAGATCCGAGCGAATTCACAACATGGTGGCGGCAAGCGAAGTAGTGCCCGAGATCCTTGGCAGATGGCGTGTACGTGGGATTCGACCCTGATGCGACGATCCTGCCGGACCGCAGAATATCGTACGTCGATGTTGTTGCGGTCGAATCATTGAGGGTCCCAGGCACTACCGTCATCGCTACCCCAACTTGAGGCGTCGTGCTCAGCGCGGGCCCAGCCGTGAAGACTGGCGCGACAGTGGCCACCGGATTGGGGGTGACCAAGGTAGACGCGCCAGAGGCTGCCCCTTCACCGATGGCATTTGTCGCGGTCACCTTGCCATAGATCTGCGTCCCATTCGTCAATCCCGTTTTCACCAGCGGGCTGGAAGTTCCGGAGACCGAACCGAGAAGCGTGTCGTCGGCTTTCTTGTAGACATTCAAGGTATAAGCCGTGATTGCTTTGCCGCCATCATCGGCGGGAGCTGTGAAAGCAAATGATGCTTGTTGGTCGCCACCGCTCGTGGTGCCAATGACCGGCGCTCCCGGCTTTTGAAATGGAACGGTGATGGACTTTCTTCCACCGATCGAAACACCGGTTACGCGCGCGGCGAGATCATAGCCACGGTCCGCCGCAGTCTTGACGTATGGATTCGCCGTCCCCGCTGGGCTCGCAATATCTGTTGCTACTCCATTGCTGTCTACACGTGACCATTGCAGTGTGGTGTAGATCAGGCCCTTTGGAACTACGGCCAAGACCGAGCTTCCGCTATCGATCAAGTCAAGGGTTAAGGACGTGCCTTTAACAGGGAAGCTCATCGCACACTCCAGGTTTCCCCGGGAGCACCGGTAAATCGGATATGGGAGATCGGGGTGCTGATGGCCAGCACCAACATCGTGTTGGTGCTGACATCGTAGTCGACGGGGAAGAACTCATCGCCGCCATCGGCTGATAGCTCGATCTTGCGGGTTGCGGTGGCGCTGCTCTTGAGGACGGCTGTCAGGTTCACGCGGCTGGAAGGCGAGACCGAAAACAGCTTGACTCCCGTCGAGTCGAGCGTTCCTTTCAAAACTCCATTTGCAATATCAGGGCTTGGCATTTGATTTTCCTTGTTGGGCTGATAGGGGGGCGCTTACTTGCCCGCCGGCGCTGTACAGCGAGTTCCGGCTGGGGGTCTCCAGCCACAGTGCGCAGCACCGACCTGGTTGTGGTCGACGATCTGGCGCGCCGTCGTGTCCGCCACGACGTCATTGCATGCTGGGTAAATAGGCTTGAACAGATCGCAGGAGGTGTCGATCGTCCGGGTGATCGTCGCCGGGGTCTGCTGTGGTGGCGCGGCCGTGCATGCGGCCAGTGCCATTCCTACGATCAGTGCGCTACATGCGCCATTGGTCCATTTCACGTTGCACCTCCTGTGGTGATTTGGCCGCGTTCTGGGTCTCGACCTGCTGCCGTACCGCTGCAGCGTCGACGCGGGCCGTTGCGGCTGCGGCATTGGCCGTGGCTTCTGCCTTCTCCAGTTCTGAAACGCGGGCCGTGGCGGTGGCCTGGGTGGCCTTCGCCTGCTGATGCCGCACGTAGCCGAACAGCACACCGGCGGCGCCAGCGATAAGCGAGAGAATCTGCAGAATTGCTGTGATGGTCATGATGTTCCCCATCCAGGAGGAAAAGAAGGGAGGGGTACGGTCTTCCCGGCCAGCTCATGGGTGCAGTCCGACAGGAACTCGATCTGGCCATTCGTCACGAATGAGTGGCAGCATTTCTCGATGTCCTTGGTGTCGTCCAACTGCTCGGCGGGGTTGTCGCTCGGTTCCCGCCATGTCACCTTGATGCTGGGGGTGAAGGTGGGAAGGTCTGCGTGCCCGTTGTACCCCCAGCGCGGCCCTGGTCCGGTGCCGTAGAGGATCTGATGCGCATCACTGCAGCCTGGGCACCAGAATGACAGTCGACCCGCACCGAGCTCGCGCAGGATCGGGGACAAATTTTTCATCCAACCACCTCCTGCAGCGCCTGTGCGTGATATGCAGGCCAGGTCTCCGGACGTGGCTTCCCCGGTCTCCAGATCCGGAGGTAAGCAGCCCAGGCCGCATCGGCGTCATTTGCTGCTGGCAATCGCTGCGCATCCGTGAACAGCATCAACCTCGCCACACCGGCAGCCAGGATGTCGTTGTGCTCCATGGCTGCATAGATAGCCTGTGGAGTGAACGGCACCTTCAGCGCTGCACACAATCGCTCCAGGAGCGGCCTGCTGACGCTGTGGAGATAGACGCCCCATACGCCTCCGCGGCTTTCCTTTGTGCCGAGCTCAAACTGCCAGAAGCTGCGCGCTGGTCCATTCCCCATCTGGCGCCGAGCTTCGAAGCGGGACTCCTGGAGGCCGATGGCCAGCAGCATGACCAGCGCCTCCATGGAGTTGAGGCCCGGAGGTAACAGCGAAAGTGCCGGCCGGATGGCCAGAGCCAGGATCTCGCTAAGTTTCTGATTTGCCATCGCTCTGCTCCTTCTTGTTGAGAATCTTGCGCACCTGATCAAGGATGGCGCGCTGGCTGACCAGGCGTGCGGCGATAGTCAGCAGCAAGCCGATCACGGGCGCCACCTGCTCGCCATGCTTCGGGAAGAGGGCCACGAAGCCAGGAGCGACGTCGGGCCAGCGGTCGGCAAGGATCGGGACGGCCGTCACGGCGACTGCCGAGATGACGCCAATCCACACCGACCACCAAGTGCGAATGGCCGCCCATTCACCTGCAAGGAACGACTTCATTTCACCCACCTCCTCATGTCTGGGCGCCCCACGGGGCTGTTTTGAATCATCAGATTGCGCAGCTCGTCGATCTTGTTGGACTGTTCCTTCTGTCCATCCTTGATGTCGCGCAGCTGCTGGTTGGTTTCGCCGCGCTGCTCCCGCATACCGACCTCGATGCGCGACATACGGTCCTCGTGCACGATGTCCTTGCCTTCAAGCTTTTCAACGCGACTCACCAGTGTGAAGTAGCCAAGCGCGCACGCCGCAGCAGCCCCGGCAAAGGCCCCGAAAGCAGACTGCACATTGATGGTTGTGTCGAAGAGCCGACTTTTCTGTGGAGCCGCGGGCATCCCAGAAGGCGAGTTATCGATCATGCGGTTGCTCCTGGTTCGATGGGCCAGACGACCGCTTGCGGATAGCCTGGCTGTTGCGTGACCCGATTGAGGTCGACTCGATATTTTTTCCAAAGCACGAGCGCCGCGGCTTCGTCTTCTGTTGCGACCCCGAGGTCTTGCGCATCCTGCAGCGGTGCAATCCGAAGCGCCGCAAGTTGCAGGAGGGCGTCCCGTTGCGAATCAACCTGTGCAGGACCCGGGATCACCGTCGGGGGTGTCGGATCGTCACTGGGATAGAGCGTGGAAGGGTAGGGGCCGACGAGCTCAGTGCCATCACCTGATGTGAAAGTCCAGCTGCCGCCCTCACCCTGAGTTGCAGTGACATCATCATCAAATGCGTACAGGATTTGAGGGTCTATATGATCTCTGAAATATTGCATTCCGATTCCTTTAGGGGCGCAGTTCGTACCACTTGCCGGCGACCCAGTTGCTGACACCGTATGTGGCACCTGGAGGGACTAAAGTAAAGGCAGAGGCCGCGAACGAACCTCCGGCCAGTTGAATGAGCGAGCTTCCGACCGGCAAGCTATTCACAATGACGTTGAGTCCGACCGCCTGGCTGGAGGCCGTGTACAGGGAAAGTGCGATCCACCTGCCAGTGGAGTTGGTGTACGTGGTCTCGACAGCTCTCGATCCGGTCATGTCTTTCCAGATATTTCCGGAAAATGGCAGTTGGCCTTGGATCGCCGCATGATTCGACTGTGTGCCAGCTGGTATGGCAAGCGGGGCTCCAGTGCAACCGAGGAGAATCCACGCCCCTGTTCCAGAATTAGCTGTGGGTGAATACGAAAGTGTCGCGATTCCGCCAGCGATCAACTCACCGCCCTTCAACGGCTGCAGGTCCAGTCCGAGAATAGGCTTATTCCCCAAGCCATCAGGAGAATACGTTCCTGCGCCTGTATTCGTGTGTCCGACCACGAAACGCTGCTCAAGCCCACGGGTTAGCGTCCCATCACTCAATGGAACCGAATTGCTTGTTGAGTAAATATTGGGCCCGCTTCCAGCGTCATCGAGGATGACTTGTTTCTGAATTAGGCGGAGCACCCCTTTCAGGAGTTGGGAGACGTCACCTTCAATAGGGAGCTGGCCCGCAGCAGCTTGTACTGCCAAAATTGAATCGACCAGATCATTCATGAATGCGGCATCGTCGACCGATGCTGGTCGAAGGCCTGGTATCCCGCTCGTAAATTTTCCGTTGTACAGCCCGAGCTCACTGGCCCGGCTCTTGGGGTAGTCCATCGTTATCCCTCGTAATTAAAGATGACCGTGGTGTGGGCAGGTTTGAGTTTCAACACGCGGCATTCCAAGGCGCCGTTGCTGCTCTGTACGAATAGTCCGCCGAAGCGATCCGAGAATCTCCTGGGGATATAGCCGTCTCCGGGAACATTCATCTGCCAGACGTTGCGCCACTGGATCCCGTAGAAGCGGGTTCCAAACCGGCTTCCGAAGCGCCGAACGGAGAATTCCTCGATGGTCGCACCAGGGCGCCCCATTGCTGCCGCAACCGATATGAAATATGCGGCGCTGGCGCCACCGGTGCTGACAAGCTTGGAAGTGACAGCGGCGCGCCGTTCAAAGACGGTGGCCTCCGCAGTGGTGCATTCGTCCGGTAGGCCTGTGAAGGCTTCCCAGTCGCTCAGCAAAATACTCGCGCTGCGAGGATCAAGTTCTCGCGCAATGGTGTTGAGCAAGGACTCCACGCGGGGCGCTGCGGCGGATAGTCCCCGCACCAGGCGCATGAGGACTGATGTCCGCTTGCGGGGCCACGCGAGGCCGGTGGGCATGAACTGCGCATGCGCCTGGGTGTATTCATCTTGGCTTCTGGTTTCCATGTCAGGCGGCCCACTGTGGCGTGCCCATCACCAGCACTTCGTTCTCCGCGCACTGGACATCAGCAGTGGGGGAAATGAGGGTGTGATCGGTCTCCCCATCGGCAAGGGAGATCTCTTCATCGATATGCGAAAGCAGTAGCTTCCCGCCGAGATCTCGTTCTCGGGTGATAAGGTCGTTGAGTTGAACGAGCACGGCGTTGCGCACGGCCGGCGTATTGGGTACCACCCTAATGGTCGGCGCGAACTCCTTTGGTGCTGGGGCATATACCCCCACCGAGGCGGCGACCGGCTTGCGGCTGGGGTCCTTCAAATATGCGAGGGCCTGCGCTACCAGCTCAGGAGAGGGAATGATGCTGTCAGCGTTGTTCTCGCAGACGAAGAAGACCTGTACGGTATCAAGGCCATCCAGGCCGCTGCGCACCCAAACTTTCGTAGCGCCAACACCCGCTTCCTTGATCCACGTGACATAGTCATCGGCATTCCCGCCATGGGCAGGCTTCTGAACACGGGCCAGGAAGCGATCCCAGAGGCTATCGATTGACTCCTCTTCGCGGCCGCCATCCAAGCCGCCGCCGGCCACGAGACCGTCCGCCGTGACGCCTTCGACGGTGGTCATCAGTGTCAGCTTCGAACCTGCTGCGAGATTCCCGGCAGTGCCGGCCGTTACCGCTTGGACTTGGACTGAGACACTCCCGCCAGACGCAACGCCGGCTACCACGACCGCATATTCCACTCCGGCATCCGATTGCATCCGTTGGTCAACGTCGATGCTCTTGCCATCCGCAGCTGGGAATGTGGCCACGCCTGTGGCCGATGCTGGGGGCTCCTGGTAGATGGCCCAGATCTCGGCCCACTGGCGCAACAGGAAGCCCTTGCACCATGGCAGACACTGCTTGAGGAAATTTCGGATGAAGCCGTACATGCCATGCGTAAAGCCGGCCATGACGCGTGCGAGCACATTGAGATTCCGACGCCGCAGGGTGGCATCGGTACCAGGGAGTTCGCCCTGGATATCGCTCTCGGCATCCGTGATGAGTTTGCGGAGCGAGGGAATATCGAAGTCAGCCATAGGTGTTTTCCCACAATCTTTGGAACTGGAGGCGTAAGGTGCTTCCATCAGGACGCGTGATCCTGACTTCCAGCAGGCGAACGCCCATTCTCGGGTTGGTTGCTGTGATCTCCAGCCCTTCGGCGATCCCATCGTCGACCAGCCATTGCAGGGCTTCTGCCGCATACCGCTCGTCGGTCCGGAGCACGGATGTCAGCTGCTTGGCTGAGCCGTTGAGCCAGAGGCGGGAGCCGATCTTGTCACCCTCTACGGTCGGGAAGAGGTCGCCCCAGAAGCCTCGGCGGTCTGTGATGGTCTCATCGGGCAGAACGTCATCCACCTTGGCCTCGCCATCGGTGAACAGCGACATGACAACCGCCGTGACCAATCCATCGTCATCCTGGAGCAGCACGCCGTCGAGGGCGTAGTCAGCCCCGGCCGTAAAGTCGACGAAGACCGTCGCGATATCGCTCATGACAGCCCCTGCGTCGGTGGATTGCTCTCGGCGTTGGTCCCATTGACATGGTGCGTATGGTCAAGCTGGTGCTGGCGCAGCTGGTCGACCGTGACGCTGTTCCCCAGGCTCATGTCCGTAATCGTGCCCGTGGATTTAACCTCCGGCGAATTGAAGATCACCTTCTTGCTGGCGTTGAGGACAAAGGTCTCCGTCGTGACCTCGACGATTCTGCCGCGCTTCATGTGGATGGAGTCGCCTTCGTCGGTGTACATGGCTACCTCGCCGGCCTGCATAGCGATAGCCACACGACGATCATCCATGCAAAGCACGACGGCCGCGTCGCGCACGCCTCCGAGCGCAATGAGAATGCCTTCGGCACCGGCCTGGGGCGCGGACCGGAAGCCATACTGTTGGAACAGCTCCACTTTATCTCGGGGCTCGCCTTCAAGTGCTTTCACCTGCATGAGCGCATTGCTGCTGCGGACGGTGAGAACGGCACGGCTTGCCAGCAGACGAATCTTCCGTTCGAGTGGGCTGAGGAGACGGCGCAACTCATCGATCATGGTTTCCTCCGATGTAGTTGCCGGTTTCGAAGGTCACGATCTCGCCCACCGCGTCCTTATCCTTCTTCGCACGGTGCCGCGCTTCTCTCTTGTTCACTTCCATCCCGTTGGCACCGGTGGCGCGGCGTCCGAGGCGCGTGGCCTTCACGCCGGCGATGATCTCGAAAGCGGACGGATGCGCGAACTGCAGCTCTGTCACCTTTCCTCGCCGCTCGTCGAGGAAGAAGTCCGGCTTCACGACGAGCAGGTTCTCGCTGATGTCCAGGGCGGGGTATTGTACGTTGATGAGCATGTTCGGCCGCCATACCTTCCCAGCATCGTTGCGCCAGCCTTGCACGATGAATCGGCCGCGCGTGCCACGGCCGCGCCGGATATTGCGTTCCCACTCTGCTCGTGCCTGGAAGTTGACGCCCTTTCCGTGCTGCTCGGAAATCACCACGAGGGGCCTGTAGCGAGTGATGGCTGTGTCGACGGCAAAAGCGGATCCGTGCGCGACTGCCGCGCCGAACTCGCTGTCGTTGCCCTTGCCCTGGCCCTTGACGATGATCTTGCTGTATCGCTCTTTCCAGGAGGTGATGACCGATCCGTATTTGATGCGGTGGACACCCTGCGTGAGATTAGCGACTGCCGCACCCGTTGAGGCACGGGTGAGGATCAGGCGGCCGGTGCCATCGGTAGTGAGCAAGACGCCTCGCATGCGCGCGGCCCGGTCGAGTGTTTCAAAGGCTCGCTCGCCTTCCTCGATGTTGAAGCTGGGGAATGGGTCACCGACGTCGACGTCCACTACCACCGGAATGTTGAAGGGACTGGCCACGTCGCGGGCGATGCGATCGAGTTTTGCATTGGTCCACTGGCCAGAGCGGTAGATTGCCGAGCAGTCAATCAGATCTGCGGTGGTGTCTCTGCCGGTGACATTGATGCCGTAGTCCTCGTCGGTGACGAATGGCTCTGCATCATCCACGAAGCCTTGCATCACCGTCTCGCCCTCGATCCGCAAGGAGAATGCATCGCCTGCGTAGATGCGGCGGCGTTCGACCTTCTCCGACCAGCGGCTGGCCACATGGAGGCTGAAGCGGCTGGATGACTGCTCCAGGCCGGTCTGCACCGCGGCGCTCTTCCAACCGCCGTACACGGCGCTGCCGATGATTAGCTCGATACCATCAGACACGGCGCACCTCCAGAGGTACAGAGGCCGGCAAGAACAGCGGGTGGATCAGTTCTGCGCTCGCCTGGTTGCGTTCCACCAGCTCATCGGCATACGCGACGTCGCGGTACAGGCGATAGGAGAGGACTGACGCGGGCATCGATGCGGTCAGGGTGGTAGCAACGAGGGTGGCCAGGTCTGCGCCACGATCGGTGATGTCCTGCACCATGGCCGCACGAACGTCCAGCAGCGGGCGGTAGACGGTATCCGAGGCAGCGAGGATTTGCTCCTCCAGGGCAGCATAGAGAGTGTCGCGCAGCTCGACTGCGTCATCCTTGCTGGAGAAGACCTCAAACGTGGATGCACGGGTCGCTTCGATGACTGCGGCGCGGGCCAGGAGAGTGAAAACGGCTGCTTGGTTGGCGGCTTGCTGGGATCGAACGGGCGTGGTCGCCGCGAGCGTCGGGCGGGTTGCTCCGTATGAGGTAAAGCCGAGGAGCTGGTTGATAGGGCGCCGCACGGCTGACGATTCGCCGAAGACCGACTGCTGGGCTGCAGAGAAATCGAAGAGGTTGACGATTCCGCGCACCAGCGACCCTAACTCCGTCGCCAAGGCATTCGGCGTGGCCAGAAGGCCGACCAGGCTCGACTTGAACTGTTCCCCGGCCAGTACGAGGGACGACAGGCCGGTGAGGTTGAAACTGATCCGCCGGCGCAGGTCGGATATCGCGTCTGCTGCAGCTTTGATTTCACTCGTGATGGAATCGATCGACCAGCCTGGCATGCCCTTGATGCTGAAGTTGTCGGCGAAGTCTGATTCCAGGGAGGCGTAGGCCGCATCGCATGCAGCGTCGACGGCCAGTTGTGTATCGACCTGGGAGAGAAGTTCGTCTTCGTCGTTGTCTTCGATGAACTTCAGCGAGAAGCTGACCATCCCGCGCTGCTCGATGAACTGTTCGCGCAGGCGCGTCTTGTCCACCAGCTTGACGTCCAGGTATCCGTAGGTGGGATGCACCAGCGTGCCAGCGCCAGGCTGCAGCAGAGCCTTGATCAGCTTGTTGCGGCCATTGAGGTATTCGTCACCGATGATGAAGCCATCGACGATGATCTCGGTCGTGTCCTGGCCGAGATCCTCACCGAACGGGCGACGGAAGGGAAAGCGGTGCACGACCACCGAGCGGCCCACGGCGACTTCCGCAGCTTTCACCTTAAAGGGAATGCCACGGAAGGAAGCAGGCTGAAGAATTTCTCGGAAGTCCACGGGGATCTCGACACGCACGATGAAGTGGTGTCGAGTTTCCCCGTTCCGTCAATGCACGGGCAGGGGGGGCGGTGTTAGCCGCTGAGCGCGAGTTGCGTGAGGTCGCTGTCAGCCTTTTCCAGCTTCTCCACCAACATGCCCAGCAGGATGCCGGAGCCGTGTTCTACGTTGTCCTGGCTGCGCCTGAGCAGGATGGCCAGGCTGTCGAGAGCGATGTGAACTTCAGCGATCTGTGCTCGAAGATCCGATAGGAGAATTTTTGATATGGAAACAGTGTCGGCAGGCGACGGCCTGCCAGCTGGAGATGTCGTCATGATTCTTTAGATTCCTGGTTGTCTCGAAAGACACCCGTTTCTAGGCGGGTGGGCAGGATGCTAGAAAACCGCACCAGAGGACGGCTGACGGTTTTCCCCTTTCGGGTCTTGTATGTGCCGTCACATCCCGCCCATTGACAGAAATCAATAGGCGAAAAAAATACCACATGCTATCGGGGTGGCAAACCGTCTGGTTGAGTGTTTTCTAGGCACCTAACGCAAATATAGCCCGGTTGCAGATGTTTGTCGAGTTTCGCTTTTCTGTAATTACTAGTTTCGCTTTTCTATCTGTAGATCTGCTTCAGCAATCGTTGCGCTCGAGCTTCTGCTGCAACGCGATCCTCTTGCTGAAGCGGACCGCAGTAGGTCCGCACGTTCCCGGCATCGGCCGAGCCGACCTTACTACTACCTGACTGCAGTATGACTAAATACCAAGCACAGCTTGCAATGGGATCGGACCTTTCACCCTTTTCAGGACTGGCGTAAGAAAAGGCCAGATTCCGCTGCGCTTGGTAGTCACCCTTCATGGCCAGCGGCAAAAGTTCGGTTTGAGTTTGAGCGGCTACGCCGATGCAAAGCAGTGACATGACGAGTGCCAGCGCAGCGGGTGTTGATCTATTCATTTACCCCCCCTGTTTTTTTGGGAGATACATTTTAGTCTTGTTTTCGTGCGAGTTTCGTTTTTCTGAAAACTCGATGAGGTCAATAAGCCATGAGAGGGCCTGTATCAACGCGCAAATTCTGTCCTTGGAATGTCTTGTTCGCGACATACGCTCTGCCCTGATCGTCAATGGCGATCTTGATATCGAGCTGGCCCTGAATGGGATTACTCTTGATGCTGTCGGCCAGTGCCTGGGAGACCTTCTCACCTGAAGGCTCGCCGAACATACTTTGGCCGGCCAGCTCACCAGCCTTGCTGCCCAGGTAGTTGCCGCCCATGCTCAGAGCCCCACCGAGCAGGAGGCCGCCAAGCGTGCCGATGCCAGGGAAGATCATTGTGCCAATGGCCGCACCAGCCGCTGCGCCTCCCAACCCGCCCAGCAAGCCGCCGGCCGCGCTGGTGTAACCAATCTTCTTCTGCTGGCTGGTGAGCTGATCGTTGCTGGCGATGCCATAGACGTCCAAGAGGGTCGCTGCGCCTGCCACCGCGGCGTTCGCCTTCATGGCACCCTTGAAGCCGCCAAAGGGAATGCCCGCAGCGCCAACGGTGCGGCTCGCGGTGGCCACGCCGGCGGCGGCGCTGGCATTCCTGCCCAGGAGGGCCAGCACGGCCGCCGCCGCACCTGCGCTTGCCGCCAAGGTAGAGACCGCAATCTTCCCGCCCTCCATCGCCGCCGTCAGCACAGGGTGTTCCTGCGCGGTCTTGGTCAGCCCCTCCCAGTAGCGGTCCAAAGCAGGGAGCAGCTTCTGCAGCGCCGTATTCTGCGCATTGAGGGTTTCATTCTCCGCCTGCGACCTCTTGAAGCCCGAGCCGCTGCTGATCACTGCGAAGTTCCCCGCCGTGGTGCCGTCGGCACCACCGTTCACCGTAGCGTCCACCTGGGTCTTGAAGGAATCGACCTGCTTCTTGTACCCCAAGAACGCGCTGCGCGCCTGTCTGTCCTGTAGGACCTTGCCGATAGCCGTGCCCTCCGCGAGCTGGAGCTGCTTCTCCAGGATGTCGGCCTGCTCGCCGGCGTTGGTCGTCGTGCGCCGTCGCTGCTCCAGCGCCAGATAGTTCTTGTCCTTGGACATCACCTTGTCGACCAGCATGCTAAAGGCGGTGATGGGATCAATGCCCTTGCCGGCCGCAGCCTGTAAGCTGCCGGTCAGGTTGATGCCTTGCTTCTTGAAGTCGTTCTGGGTGTCGCTGCTGTTGATTTTGGAGAGCAGGTTCACCACGTTGTTGCCAGCGGCATCAGTGCTGCCAGCGGTCGTGATCGCTGCTTGGTTGAGGGCGAGAAGCTGCGCCAAGCCGCGCTCGCCTTTCATGCCCAGGGTGGCAGCTTCGGCCATCTGTGCAGGAAGCCACTTGGCCATGTCCTTCAGCTCGAAACCACCGAGGTTCCCGGACTTGATCGCCATGTCGAGAACACGGGGCAGCTGTTCGGCTTTGAAGCCGAAGTTCTGCATGGAGCGGATGCCGATATCGGCGATCTGTTCCGGCGTTGCTCCGGAGGCGGTGGCACCGCGCATGACGGCCGGCAGCATGGTCTTGGCATCGCTGTCGCTGATGACGCCCGAGCCCAGGATACGGGATAGGGTCTCGACCCCTTGTTCGCGAGTGCCCCCGCCGTAGCGCAAGGCGCTGATGATGGTCGCATCCAACTCTTTCTTGCCAGCGATTCGCTCCGCCACCGACTTGTCGGCCAGCGCCACGTTGGCAAGATGGCTGAGCTGGGTGTCATAGTCGACCGCGCGATCGATGTGGGGCTGGACGATCATCTTGCCAGCGGCGATGCCGGCGACTACGGCGCCTGCGGCGCGGCCGGCTGCTTTCACCCCATCCAATGCACGCGCGAGCGCCGATGCCTGGTTCTTTGCTTCGTTGAGATCGCGCCCTACCTGCTTGGCACCGCTGGTGCGCCCCAGGTCATCCACCTTCCCGGACAAGGTGGCGATGTTTCCGGCGAGCTGCTGGACCATGGTGGGCAGCTTGGCCAAGTCCTTGTAGAGGGCCGCAGGGCCGTTGCTGTTTCCCAGCTTGTCGACCTTTGTGGAGAGCGCATCAATCCCGCCCGTCAAGCGCTTCACCACATCGGGCAGCTTGGCAAGGCCCTTGTTCAGCGCATCTGGACCGCGGCTGCGGCCCATCTGGTCGACCCGGTTGGTCAGCCGGCCGACCGAGGTGTCGACAGCGCCGATGGACTTGGGAAGCTTGTCAAATTCTTTTCCGGTCTTGGCCACGAAGGCCTGAACAGCACGGAAGGCATCGGCGTCATCGGCCTTGATCCGGAGGTAGATGTCTTCCTTGTTGCTCATGATTTCTTCGTGGTCAGGGTATTGATGTAGAAGCGCAGGCGGGGAAGAGGCATCGAGAGTATCTCCGCCTCCGACCAGCCCGTAGCCTTAGCCAGCAGCAGGACAGCCCTTAATCGGTCTGCTCCGCCGCTGGCTCGTCTTCCCCCTTTTCGTTCACTTCGAGGATTGCCTTGCGCAGGATGGCCCAGTCATCGCGGTGCAGCTTCGCAACCATGCTGAAGGTGAACGGGCCCTCGTAGTCGCCCACGCGCACCAGCTGGCGCGCAGCCATATGGGTGTTGAAATTGAGGGGCGTAGCGGTGCTCGCCTCCATCTCAGCTTCGAGCATGTCCAAGGTGCTGGCCTCGCGCACGACGAAGTCCATGTGCGTCTTCTTGGGCTTGCCGGCAGTCATGCCATGCTTGAATTCGCCGTGCAGGGTGGTCTGGGTGGTGTTTTCCATTTTTTAAACTTCCTCGACGTCGCCATAAAAAGTTGCCTTGACTTCGCCCTGCGCGATCACGCGGGCGGTACCGCAGCGCGCATTGCGCATGATGTAGTCCTGGCCGTTGTTGCCCTCGATCACGATGGTTGCGTTGCGCACGGCCTGGATGGCGCGCAGCTTCAGGCCGGCGATCGCAATCATGGTGGTCTCCAGGGATCCGCCCTTCATGACGCCCGAGGTATGGGTGTTGCCCTCCTCGTCGACGACCTGCTCGTTGTCTTCACCCCCGACGTCAACCTGCGTGCTGCCCGGCTTGGTCGAGTATTTGATGCCATCGATCGTGATCTTCTGGCGCGAGAGAATTTCCGACATTTCTATCTCCTAAGATGCGCTGGGCGCACGGTGGTCACCGCACGCCGAGATGTGTTGCTAGTTGATGAACAGAACCCGGGCCGCGAAGATGTCGAACTGGTTGACCAGGTCCGGCGAGACAACGGCGTTGACTTGGTTGACGTTCGAGCTGGAACGCAGCATCAACAACGCGGCCTTGGTCTGCTCCACGTTCTCGATCTGACCCGCGAATTCGAGATCACGCAGCAGCGCGATCGTATGCATGGTCAGGATCTTGGGCGTGACGATTGCCTGACCCGACGCGAAGTTCGTCCCATCGTTGGCCAGCTTGTAGTCGGGGAATTTGGTCAGGATCATGTTGCGCCAGCTGAAGCGGAAATAGTCCGCGCCCCATTTGCTCTGCAGCTTGTAGTAGGCCTTGGTCGGGGCACCGGCGCTGGTGGTCTTGTAGGTGGTGGCGACGATCTCCATACGCATGGTGCCGTCGTTATCGCCATAGCGGAAACTGCAGCCACCGTTGCGGAGCAGTACTTCCTTGGTGTTTTCGTCGAAGCGATCGGCTTCGGCGGGCGCAGGAATGCCCGTCATCTCCATGTCGGTATAGGGGCGAGCAGGATCGCTGGCACCACGCTTTGCCGCCAGCGCTGCGGCGCGGGCAGCCAGGCGCCAAGGGGCCAGCATGTTCCCCTCGCGCGGTAGGAAACTGGAGTGCGGGCTGTTCCTGCCGTTCAGGAATGTGTTGTAAGTACCGTAGGAGCCGGAGACGCAGCCGAAGACGTGCGATTCCTGCTGCTTGGCGGCGGTATACCGGTTCGCGAAGTCTGCCTCGATGGCGGCCAGGTTCGCCGAGTCGATATAGGGGCAGACCAGGCGCAGGCGATCCTTGCCACGGATGGCGCCGAGCAGCGGGCCGACATCGGGGTTGCCGGCGCCGCCGCTCATGCCGCTGAAGGCCAGAGCGATCCCGGCCGGCAGCTTCTCGCCCGCATAGAATGCTGCGCGCGCGTCCAGCTCGTTGCCCGTCTCGCCCTTGTGTCGGGCGGTCATGGTGACCACCGCGCCGGTCGGTGCAGCAGGCACCGTGAGGGGCAAGTCGCCATTGGCATTGATCTGGGTGGCGATATTTCCGGCGACCACCGCTGCAGTGTCCCCCTTGGTCACACCGATCTGAACACGTGTCCCGTCGATGTACAGCGGGATCACGCCGCTCTCCTGGGCGGTGCCGGAGACGGTGATGGTACCGGTGGCCGCAGCGCTGCCGGCGAGGTCTGCAGCGACAACGACGGTGACCTTCGCGGTGGGGTAGCCCTTGAAGACTTCGATGGCCATCTGGTGCACAAGCGATCCGCGGCCACCCAGCGCCAGGGCATCGGCTTCGCCGAAGATCTGGGTCTCGACGTTCGGTGTCGCGTTGCCGGAGCTCAGCTTCTGGCCGAAGATCACCATGCGGTGCGGCAGTGCCGGGAGCCCCGTGTCGGCCCGGTCGGTGCCGATTTCGATGAGGACGCCAGGGGCGCGGCGGTCGTCCTGAATTTCACGGAAGCTGACGTTGTCGGTCATGATTGTTTCCTTGGTGGTTGCGGATAGGCCGGCAGATATTTACTGCTCGGCGTGGTGCTCTTCGCCGCCGGGCAGATCCGGGTCAGGGTCCTCGAAGGAGACATCCTTGTCGGCCTCCAGGCGGTACCAGTAGCTGTTCAGCACCAGGTTCTTGCCTTCCTCGGGCAGATTTCCATTGCCGTCGTGCATGGGGATGATTTTTTCGCCAACGGGCGTGATTTTCTTGATGGTCATGTATGGCTCCCAGATAAATCGATATCGAGTTGCGCGTCTGGCGCGCCGTTGAGGTAATTCGGTGGCTCTTCCAACCACTGCCGCTGCACCTCGCCCGACTGGTGGGGCCGGCCGATGTCGATGTCCCCGCGGAAGCGAAGGAAGTCGGTCAGGCCAGCAAGAGGGTAGTCCTCTGTCAGCGGCTCGGTGGCATCGTACGGCCCAGCAGTAATAGCAATAGAGATCCAGCCGTATGGCTGTTCCAGCTGGGCAGACTGCTCTACGGGGCCGATCTTCAGCTCCGGGCCACGTAGCATGCGTTGGATGAAGGTACGCACCTGGTGGTGCATGCTCAGTTCAGCTTTCTCAATGGCGAAGCCACCATCTTTCTCGCCGACCGCGATCTGGCCCACGACCAGGAATTTCATAAACTGGAATTCGGGATCGCCAGCAGGCAGTCCATCCGCGATGACGGTAAAAATGCCCTTCTTGAGATCCGCAGGCTTCCGATCAGCAAAGTCTTTCAACGCGCGGGTGACCAGCCGGTCGGGCCAAGCATTGGCAAGAGAGACCGCAAAACTGTTGAGAAGGCTGTCTTCGGGACTGACGTTGCTCATTTCGAGAATGCCTCACTGGCGGCCTGCGCAACGCCTTGTCGCATCAGTTGCATTGCGCGTGATTGGGAAGCAGCGGCAGTGCGCTGCAGGAACGGGTTGGCACGGGTTCCATTGCGCGCGATGGCGCGCTGCAGCCCACGCGCGCGCCGCTGCAGCTCGTGCTGATCGCTGACGCGCTTCGTGTATTTGAGCCAAAGGACCAGGGGCATGAGGGGCGGCTTGTGCGGGCGCGCCCCTGCGTTCACGGCGGCCGCGTAGTTCGCTGTCGGGCGGACGAGATAGCTGCCGCTCGCCTCACGCTCCACGACGACGCTGTTGGTCAGGGTTGTGAGGGCCTTGGGGGCCTCCAGCTTCATCGTCCTTCCAGCCTCCGTGGCGGCGCGCTGCACGAACTTATCCAGTACCGTGCTGAAGTTGGACAGCTTGCCGGGGACCTGGCCCAGGATAGCCCGGTCCAATTCGATCTTGATCGAGGTCATGCTGCCAGCCTCCGGACGCGGCGCGTCCATTCTTCCATGAGCTTGTCGTAGAACGCGGACGGCGTCATGTTCTTCGGCGCCGAGTTCAATCCGTCGCGCTGCTGCACCGGTTTCTTGATGTTGCGCATCACCATTTCCCGCATCGCCTCTGCCTGTGCCCTCAAGATCAGCAGATCGCGATCGCCCAGGCTGATGGTCGTCTTGGAGGCCTGCTCGTCGATATGGTGACTGGCCAGGTAGTAGAAGCCGAAGGTCGAGCCGAAAGCCTGCAGGTGCAGGTACGTGGGCATGGCATCAAGGCGCAGCAGCTTCACCGGTCCATTCCCCGAGTCCTCCTCGACTGCAACGAAGTCGGGAGCGGCTCCAGGCCATCCGGGATCCCAGGTCTGCAGGCGACAGTTGCGGCCCCACATGCCGGCCTTGTAGCGATACATATTTGCCGGGGCTGGGTAGGTGTCCACGCCCATCAGGATGCTCACCTCGGCGAACAGCGTGCGTGGGCGCTCGTCGTTGAAGGCAAGCGATGCAGTCCGCAGGAGGCGCGCAAAGGCATCCTCCTCGTCGAAGACTTCAGCGGAATCCCGCAAGGAGAACTTGAGGTCCTCCTGCAGATCGGCGATGGACATCGTTCCAGCCATGGCTTTACTTCACCCGGCCGAGCTTCTCAGTCGCGATGGCCTGCAGCAGCGTGGTGCGGTTCTTCCCTTCGCTGCCGGATTCGGCCAGCTCCAGGGCGTCCAGCTCCTTGTCGCTCAGCTCGGGCAGCTTCGCCTGGATATCCGGCACGTTCAGGGCCAGCATCGCAGTGATGGCCGCCAGCAGCTTTTCTTGCTCGTCCTTACCGTCGTCGGAGGCGCCGCCTTCAGCGGCGCCAGCCGGCTTGTCACCCGCCGGTTCGTAGCCCGGTACCAAGGTTTCATCCACCATGCGGGTGTCGCCCGGCGGGATAGTGGTGCCGCCCAGGTGTTCAAATTTCGCGGATTCGTTCGTGTACGGGACCATACCCATGTTGTTCTCCTTTGGTTGCTCAAAAGCCCCCGGCCAGTGCCGGGGGCTTCGCCTCTACGCTCGCGGGGTTGTCCGTGATTAGCGGTTGCTCGCGCTGTAGGCCAGCACCGAGGTCATGCGATTGGCCACCGGCTTGGGCACCTTGATGGCGCTGTATTCCTCGCCGTAGGCCTGGCGCTTGCCGATCGGACGACCTTGGCTGTCGGTCATTTCGAAGGGCTGGCCAGTGACGAACGGCTTGGCGATGGTGTAGCCCAGCAGACCGCGTTGGCCGATCAGGATGCGCTCGTCGCCCAGGTCCACGCCCGGTGCATTGGTGCCGAAGGCAGGGATGTTCTTCACGCGCTCCAGGTCGCCGTCGTTGGTCGTGTCGCTGCCGTTGCGCTTGCCGGCAGCGGTGAACTGCTCCGCGTTGGTCATGGTGTCGTGCAGCACCGGCGAGGTCAGCAGGAAGTCCGGCTCGACATAGCGCTCGCCGGACATCATGGCCTTGCGAGACCCGACAGCGCGCAGGAGGCCATTCAGGTGAACTTCCATGGTCACACCCGCCGGCACATCCAGGTCGAACTTCATCACGTTCGTGGCGCGCGAGTAGGATGCCGTGCAGGCACTGGTCGCAGTGGGAGTCACGGCGGCGCCGGCCTGGTTCACGAACTGGATATAGCCCAGGTTGAAGCTGGTCACGCGGTAATAGGTGCCCGCCGCCTGCTCACCGGTACCGTCATAGGGCAGGAGGGTAGTGCCGTTCAGCACAATGGTGATCGGGTTCTCGGCATTGCCGATCGCGGTACCCTGGAGATCACGATCCTGATGCTGGCGTACGATCGGGAAGTTGGCCGTCTTGATGGTGGACTTCGTGCCATCCAGCTGCGAGGCGAACGATTCGGCCGACACGGGAACGGCGGCGTAGCTGTCCGATGCCCGCTGCAGATGGTTCATGATGCGGCGGCATACCAGCTCACGCAGGATCCGGGCGTTGGACTCGATGTTGCGCGCCATCGCGTCCCAGTTGATCGCCGAGGCCTGGCTGAAGTGGACGACTTCATTGGTGATGACCATGGCCAGCTTCATGGGCAGGATGTAGGCCGTGTCCATGTATTGGCCGATGCCGGCCGGTGGGATCGGCTTGCCTTCGAACACGATGGCATCGTTCACGATGGCCGAGGCGTCGCGCAGCTCATAGGGAATCTGGGTGGTGGTGGTGGCCTGGAAATCGGTCAACGTCTGCACCAGATCCAGAACACGCAGGTCCGACAGGGCTTCGCGGATCACCTCGCGGCGGAAGCCCACCGGCAGGTTCGTGTTACCCATGTTCACGGTGCCGCCGGCGAGGATTTTGGTTTCGGTCGCGATTTCGGCGCCGTGCAGTTGGTCGAAGCAGGACAGCACGCGCTCGATGAAGGTGGTCTCCTTCGGCAACAGGCGCAGTCGCCCTTGACGGTGGAGGTCAGTCAGGGCCAGGCGCTCGCGATACTGACCGGAGAGGCGGATGGCGTCATCGTGGACGACCATGACGTTGGGCTGGTGCACTTGGCCGATGGCCGCTGGGAAGCCCATGGACGACAGACGGCGTGCGGCGATTTCGCGCTGGCCGCCGGCGATTGCGACGGCAGCCAGTTGCCGGACTTGCTCCTCGGTCATCCCGGCCACCAGCGGGCGATTCTGTTCGGACAGCAGAACGCGGGTGTCTTCGTCCAGGCCCTGGTCAGCGGTGATCAGCTCGGAGAGCAAACGCTCATTGGCTGCGACGCTGGCAGCCTGGGCGGTGCGTTGGCGCTCGCGCTCGTCGAGTTGTTGGGCGAGCAGGCGGCTGACATCGTCAGCGCTCAATGCAATGCCTTCCGGAATATTGACGGAGAGCTGTACGGACTGGGAGGAGTGCTCGGCCAGTTGGCGACCGGCGTCGTCGAAGCGGTCGATGATTTCCTGCGCGGCGACTTCATCGGCGGCGAGTTGGACCACCTTGGTGGCGGTGTCCACCAGGTTGGCGATGATCGGGGCGGCGAGCTTGCGTGCCTTCAGGGCCTCGGTCAGCTTGCGCAGCAATTCTGCATACTTCATTTTTTGCTCCTGGAGTAGGGTTGATTGCAGTTCGGGGTGGATGAAGACCGGGATACCATCATCGGTACCGGCGGATAGGCGGATAGGGTCGAGGCCCTTGATGACTGGCCTGATGGTCAGGCCCGCGCCCAGCATGACCGGCCCATGGTTGAGCTGCTTTTCGTTGTCCCGCCACTGCTCGTGATATTCGAGCGAGAGATACCGATATCCCTTGTTCTTCACCGCGTCGATGCCGTAGGGGGTCCATTCGACGTGGGCACGGAAGCGATCGCCCTCAATGCGGACGGCGAGGATGCGCGCTGCAGCGCCGTTGCCAGGCTTGTGGTCGACATCAATGAAAACATCCTGGCCGAAGACGCCGTTGTTGAAGTTCTCCGCCATCTTCATCAGCATGCTGTGCGTGATGTCGAACTCGCCATAGCGAGGGTCGGAGAAGTGTCCGGTACGGGTGAGGGTGATCCAGGAGGAGGGATTCCCGTTGCGGTCACTGACCGATACATCGGCCAGGACGCGCACTGGTCCTTCAGCCATGCCACTCAGTTTGATGTGTCGAGGGTTGTGCATCGATTCGCCTGGTAGAAATGTGGTGCGCCGCCCCGGCAATGTGGGGAGGAGACTTACCCGGGGGAACCCGGCGCACCCGAAACTTTTTGACTCAGGCGATAGTTTCAGGGGGTGGTCAAATCAACGGTAGGGGGGGAGGTGTTACTTCTCCTGCTGGCGCTCCAGACGTTTCTTTACCGCGCGCCAGGTCGATCTCACTTGGGATGCTGGAAGATCTCCCGCCTCGAATGCTTCGTTCTTGTTGACGCCGAGAATGCCTTGCCGGTCCTTGCTGGCTACAGTCTTCAGGAAATCGACGACCGTCTGTTTCCCTTTCCGATCCTCGTCGGTGACTTCGTCGCGATAGACCACCACCTCGAAGCTCAAGGTGTTGGGATGGGCTGGGAGGGGGCTGCGGCCATGCGGATACACGCCGGGGCCGAGTCCGAAGAGATTGGCGCGCGCGTGCATATCGCAGATGTCAACGCGAGGATGGCGCGGTGACAGCATGAATTTGGTACCGATGGTGTCCAGATCCGCCGCGGCAGCGCCTTGATATGCAACGGTGTGAGCCCGGTTCACCTCTGTGCGCAGGACGCGCATGGTGTTTTCGAGAGGATTGCCGGGGCCGCTGGACAGGCTGCTCGCCAAACCTTCAGCGACTTGCTCAGGCCTGGCAGCACGGGCGGCCATATCCAACTCGGGCGGGACAGGTACCCCCCGCTGAACAAATTCCAAGGCCGCCTTGGCGGCTCCGTCGCCCCGAGCGACCGCTGCCTGAACTTGCGTTCGAAGGATATCGTCAGCGCGGCGATCGAGGCGCCATATACGGTCCGACAGCCGGAGGCCGCTCGGGTCCTGGAAGTTGCGGACCTGTTCAATGGCAGCGCTCCTCGCATTGAAAACTGCGGTGGCTCCGATACGCTGGCCGAATGGCCTGGCGCCCAGGTCCGCGGCAGCGGCGATTCCGTCGTCCAGAATTTTGTTGCGCGCCTGCGCAAGTTTTTGCAGCTCATTGTCGAGCTGCTGGATCAGCACCGCCAATGCCTCCGTCTGGATGGAATTCCGTGCGCCAGCGATAGCCATGATCCGGCCCCTCATTTCTCCGATCGCCCGGTCGTAGAGAGCAACGAGCTGCGATCGGTTCTGCCGGTCGAGCGCGACCAGATCCTCCTGGGACCGCTCGGACTCGCTCTTGACTTCTTCCTGGTCGGGGGTGAGTGCCATTATTTCGTCGAGATTGATGTGGCCGAGGAGCCCTTGGGGCCATTGCCGGGGGTGATGCTGACTGTGGGGCGGTCGGACCCAGCTGGAGGATCTGGATATGGATCATCATCCTCACGCGCGGCGTCGCGCCGAGCACGGACCGTGGCAACATCGAACCCCAACTCTTCCCAGAGCATATCGGTGGGAATGCCCAGGGCTTGCAGCTTGAGGGCCCGGTCGGCGGCCTGGTTCGGCGTCTCGGTCCGGCGTTCAGCGAACTTCACCTTGATCTCGTCGTCACCCAGCACGATCCCCTTGAGCAGTAGCTGCAGCCTGAAGGTGAACTCATAAGCGAAGGCGATGGTGTCTTGAAGGCTGTCGATCTCGTCAAAATAGTCGCCCTTCAAGTCCTGCAGAATGTCCCGGTTCAAGCCTTCGGTATAGCCGGCCAGGCCCTTGGGAATTGGAGTGCCGGAGAACATGCAGTCGAGCAGGAATGCGACGTCCTGAATCTGGTCGAGATTGCTATCGCCCTGGATCGCGTTCACGGCCCCTTTCTTGTTCATGAAGAAATCGGTCGTGATTTCGCTTTGCTTACGCATCACCTTGGCCTCGTACTGATCCATTTCGGTCTGGTTCGCGCCCTCCAGCACGTGAGCCAGCCGCAGGGGTGCGCGGGTGCGCCGGCGCACGACCATGTCTTCTTCGGTCATGCGCAGTTTCAACCAGGTGCTGCGATTGGCATCAAGGTAGGGGCGGCCCATGCTACCCATGTCGTCGTAGTTATCGGCGTCGAAGCGGACCATCGTCAGCTGCCAGAGCGCAAAGTCCGCGCAGGGGCGGCCGGTGACCAGATCATGCTGGCGATACGCTTTTGCGACGTCGGCGAATTGGCCGGCGGCGTTGACGACAGGAACAATGGTCTCCGCAGGCATGCGGATCAGCCGCTGGATCCGACGGCCCTCGTCCATGACCACCTGCAGCGGGAGGTTGCCCTCCATGATCATGCCTCGGCAATCGCTCTTGAGTTTTTCCGGCCGATTCAGCTCAATGCGGGAGAGGAATGCTTTCCACTCGCGCGAGATGACCGGACTGGGTGATTGAAGCTGCAGCACCAGCCCGCCCTTGATGATGTCCCTGGCCACTCTGCTGTGAATTTTCTTGATGCGCCCGTCCATGCGGTCGGCGGCACGGACGTCGAAGATAGCTGCGCGCAGCTCCGGATCGACAAAGAATTGGTTATAGAGATCTCGGTACCGGGCATCTTCGCGGGTACGCATGCCAATTTCCGAGCTGGAAGGTAAAGGCTCTGTGGGCAGTTTTCCGCGGAAGAACTGAACGAAGCCGTCAAAAATTCCCATTTTCTTCTTTCGTGATAAAGGTTACCGAGCGCCAGCCATCGATCATTCCGAGGTTAGCCAACTCGCGGATCATCGGTATCGCCTCCGGCATATGCTGATGCACCAGGCTCTTCGTCTCTCTGGCGCGCTCCATATCGCGGCCACTAAGCGGCGGCTTCGGCGTGGCCACGGCCGAGGGCGAATGCACGCGACGATCGCCCGGTTGATATTTGCTCTCATCGCCCAAGGTGAATTCCTCCAGCCGATACCCCGAGCAGTTCGTCGCGTGTGCGTTGGATACCGCTGATGATGGTCTGCACCTCTGCCGCGCCGGCCGTCATATGTCCCCAGAGGGCAGCGCAAAATGCGTCGAAGAAGTCGTCGCCGATTTTCGTATCGACCTGCTTGTAGCTGGGGTAGCTGCCTGTCTGGTTCGCTACCTCCTTGATGTTCCCGAGCTGCCGGATGAGGTCGCGCCAGTCCTTGCTCACATCGTCCTCGCCTTCTTCATCGAAAGCAGGTATGGCCGCCCGCCTGTTGTGGAAGAGCGCGCGCAGCGCAGACGCCATGCTGTGTTTCGTCATACCTTCGAAGCGGATTGGTGAGAAAGCCCATTCCTTCCAGGCGGACGCATTGCTCTCGCCATCGGCAATTGTGCGCCGATCGATCTCGGTCAGGCCCTGATGAAAGAGATCGTCGTTCACCGACGTCAACATGCCCACGCCGTACGCATCGCCCAGCGCGTGATCCGGCATGAAGTAGCGCCATAGGCCGACCAGCTCACGCCGGATCACGTTATCGTCGGTGCCTGCAGGCCACGCCCGGGCAAAAATCGGGACGATGAAGCTGCCCAGCTCCTCGGTGACGACCAACGCAGATCGCGAGGCCGTCAGGCTTTCCCCATGGCCGGTGTGGTCGTAACCGAACGAGATCTTGCCGCGCTTTTTGTACCGTGCAGCTGGAAGAGGTCCAGAGATTTCAAGGCGCGCCTGCATGCCGATGGCCATGGCCAAGCGGATGTACTTTTCCCATATGTGGTTCTGGGCCTGGATGTTTCGGCATACGTACTGCCGAATGTATTCCGGCCCGGGCATCTCGTTGCGCTTCTGCAGAATATAGGCTTGGTCGAGAATGCCGAGTTCCAGCGCCAGGTACACATTGACGACCGGGAGCACGTGGTAACCCCCTGATTCGATAAGGCCGGAGAGGGTGTCCGCGCCTTTGAATACGCCGGTGATGCGGATCTGCGGCTCGAAGACGGTGCCATCGGGAGCGCCGAGGCGCTGTGTGCCGGCCAGCATCGGGAACAGGCGAGAGTAGAGGCGATCAGCGGGCATATCGTCGATCTCTTCCAGGGACGCGAGCGAGAGACCATCGCCGTCAATCTGGGACATGATCCCGTACGCCTGCGCACGGCTCTTATTGAAAAATTCGTACTTTGTATCTGACTTCTGGGGACGTCCGTTCTTGTAGTTGATGTAGGCGCTGAGAATAGGAGAGCGCTCGATCGCCTCCAGGTGGTACCGGAGATTCGCTTGAGACTGCTGTTGGCGCGGAGCGAAGATGCCTTCCTCCTGGTGAGGGTGGCACGCAAGGAATTTCAGTGCATACATCTCCTTGGCGGAGGTCTTGCGGCCGCGGCGGCAGGAATAGTCGACCGTGTTGCGGTGCTCGTCCATCTCGATCTGTTTCAAGATCTGCACGGGGTCCAAGTCCACGCCATGCACATGCTTATGCCACAGCGCGTGATCATCCTTGTAGCGGTGAATCTCCACCTCCGCTCGGTTTGAGACGGTGATGCGCTGCCGCGATGAAACGCGCTGGCCGGTCATTTCTTCTCAACAGCCTGGACGTCGATCACATCGGCCGCGCCCCGTGCCTGGGCACCGGCATTCTCTGCTTCATGCTCCAGCAGGATGGGATCCGCGGCAGTCGAAGCGTTCGCCCGCATGACCTTATTGCGGAGGTCTTCCAGGGCTTCCAGCTTCCTGCGTTGATACTCGTCGACGCTGATCGCTGGTGCAGCGGTGGAGCCGCCGAGGTGCCCTGGGAAGATATCCTCTTCGTCGACCACCTTGTTTGTCATACCCATGTCTGCGAGCGTCAGGTTGTTCTTGCTCAGGAAGTCCGTCAGGGGCTTGAGTAGCGGATGGGCTGAAATCTCCGTGATGGTGCGCTGATCGCCCCATTCATCGGTGTACCTGGCCAGCACTAGCGTTCCATTCGAGTCGAAATGAAACTCGGGACGCTCGACCTTCACACCATCGTTGATGATCGTCAGGATGATCTGCTGAAGGATGGAATACACCGCCGCCTGCATCTCGGAATACATACCTTGCAGCACGCCCGGCTTGCGTTGCTCGAAGGCGGCCTGGTGGAGCATGAAGTTCTGCGTCTGCTTGACGCAGCAGGGCTGCTGTTGGCACCAGACGCGGTCCACATCGCAGGTGTTGCAGAGGGCATATTTCCCCGGGCGTGCAGGGAAGTAGGTGGCGACCTTCGCGGATGCGCCATGCTTCATGGCATTGAATCGAGTGCGAAGAGATTCTTCCTTCGTCGGATGGCCCTCCAGATTGGCCGCGCTGGCGGCCTTGCCGGCGGCGGTCTTGGGGCCAGTGGAATTGCTCCAGGCCTTCAGCAGCGCCCGCTCCCACGCTGCCTGGTTGCTCTCGGCACCGCACCGCGGGCAGACAGCGAAATAGCGCCAGGGATGGTATTCATCCTCGGGCGCGTCCTCGATCCGATCCGGCGCGGCCTTGAATTTTCCGCATCCGCACTGGAATGTGACCTCGGTAAGGGCTTGATTTTGGTTGCGTTTGGACACGTGGCTCGGATGCAGTTTTGGGGACTGAGCCAGTGTGCCCCCTCCGTCAATACAGAAGGAGGGGGGGAGCGGCCCTATGCTTCGTGTTTGCGAAGCCGATCGACCGCGACGTCAAAATAGTGATGCCCCAATGACTTACTGAGAGCCACTGCTCGCGAAGGGAATTACCTGGGCCACTAGACGCGTGTCAGCTTTCGTGTTCAAGAAATAGTGCGAGTGGGGGCTGACCGTGCTGCTTCGCCCATCGGTACACCATCTTGAGATCTTGCCGATTAAGAAGCGGAATGCGCCAAAATCTGGGCGGAAAAATGCCATGGCATCAGCTCCATTCGCATTCCAGAGCAGGGAATTCTTGGGGGAATTCCTGAATGTCAGAATCCCGTCTGCCAACGAAATTATTATTCCAGGAGCGAGATGCGGAGGGGCGTCAGCGATGGCCTCCTGAAAATGGGAAACTGTTGTCTCGACAGAGAGGCCAAAGCGCTCGCAAATAATGAAGCCAAGTGGAAGGTCCAATTCCTTGTTGATCGGATCGAGTTCGGTACCGGGAAGGCCAAAGTGGAAAGTGGGATCGCCAAAGGTGCGGTATGCCCAGGGGCAAGATGGGTCGCCCGGTGCGCGTTGCAGTTCCTTCACAGACCTAATTTTCCGGGTTGCGTCAAATATCTCCTTTTTTCCAAGCGTACTTTTCACTTCTCCAACCGCTGCTACAGATTCACAAGGGATATAGCCCACGTCATCGGCTCCATTTATGGAAAACACCGGGCAGTTATCTCTTTCATGCACAATTACGTCGGTTTGGGTGGATGTGCCTCCGAACGAGTCGATCACACATCCCGTTGATACCGTGACCATTCGGGGTAGCAAGGAAGCCAACTGTCTTCTCACCTCAGATTCGCGCGCGCTCCCAACTAAACCAGGAGTAGTTGCTCTGCCCGCTCTCGCGAAATTCTCCACCAAGTCAGCCGCGAGGTTGTTCAAGTGCGCATCAATATCGAATTTTGTATCCATAGCAAAAACCCCCCAGTGAATCGATTGGGCGTAGTATAGCCGGTGCTCGACAACTGTATAAATGTACAGTATTTTGGCGGCATGAAGCTGCCTCCTAAATATCCCAGGGACCTCCACCCTCTGAGCTCTGCAGAGCTGCGCGAGCTGTGGGAGCACAACAAGTCTCCTCAGATGAGAATTGCGCTCTGGGAGATTCGTCGACTTAAATTTTTCATCACCCAGCGTTATTGGGATGTGAAACATGCTGAGTATCTCTATTTCCCCAATTCTCCTGGAACGCTCGCATGGATAAAAAGCGAGTTAAAGGAGGAGGTGAAAGAGGCGTGGCCAAGGGCAGGAAAGCCAGGAAAGGACGGTTCGTAGTGTGAGCAGTACGGGGGTAGCCGACTGAAAATTCCCGTTAGAACTAGGTGGTTCAGCAAGTATGTTGGTATTTTCAATAAAGAAATATTTCTCAAGCGGCATTCAAAGTGCGGAAATTTTGCGGCAATGGAATGCGAATAGTATGTGCGCGGCCGGTTCGCTGTGTGAACAGGTCGGGGAGCCAGAATACGAAAGCCTCGCAAGTTTCTTGCGGGGCTTTTTTGTTTTTGGCGCTCCGGCGGACATCGCCTCTGCTTGCTTGTGCTCAAATTTAGCGCAATTGAGCTAGAATTGAGCGCATGAGCACCCTCGGCGACGCCCTGTTCTCCAAATCCACCCAAGCCATTCTCGGTCAGCTGTTCCTGCGGCCGGAGGGCATGCACTTGCGCGCACTGATGAACAGCACCGGCATCAGCTCGGCATCGGCTCAGCGCGAACTGGGCAAGTTGACCGAGGCCGGCCTCTTGCTGCGGGAAGAGGTGGGACGCGTCTTGCTCTACAAGCCCAATCCCGACTCTCCAATCTTTTCGGAACTGAGTGCCATTGTTCGCAAGACATTTGGCGTCGCCGATACGATCAAGGCTATGCTTCTGCCTTTTTCGGAACGCATAGAGCGCGCCTTCCTGTATGGATCGGTTGCCAAGGGCTTGGATACGGCGGCCAGTGACATTGACTTGCTGGTGCTGGCCGATGACCTTGGCAGTGCCGATCTCTACCCTGAGTTGGTGGGGGGGGAGGCAAGACTGGGCAGGAAGATTTCGCTGACGGTGTATCGTCCCGCTGAATTCCGGAAAAAGATCGCGGCACGGAATCATTTTCTGGTTTCCGTGATGGCTGGTCCGAAAATCGAATTGATCGGAGCACAGGATGGGGCGCAATGAGCTTGAAAATCTCCTCAGATTGGGTCAACTGAAGTCGGAGCCTCCTTCGGCGACTGAAATCGATACCCATCTCCAAAGCGGCAGGGATCGGCTCAAAGATGCATCGGCACCAGGCCTTTCTTTATCCGGCCGCTTCCTGCTCGGCTACAGTGCGGCGTATGCTTTCTCGCTGGCGGCCTTGCGGCGTCATGGGTTCCGGCCCGTCAGCCGCTATGTGGTGTTCCAGTGCCTGCCTCATACGTTGGAAGTCGGCCCCGACATCTGGCGCTTGCTCGCGCGCGCGCACGATGTTCGCAATGGCTTTGAATACGAAGGCAGTGACGAGGTAACCGAAGATCTCGGCCAGCAAGTGATTCGCTGTGCTGAGGTGCTGGAGCGCCTGTTGTGATTGCCCGGCTGCCCTCGGAGTGACCTGGGCTCATCCTGGGGCCGCAATCGCTGCTAGAATCGGCATCCCCCGACCAGCCAGGACTTTGCCATGAGCGACCCCATTCGTCTGACCCAATACAGCCATGGCGCCGGTTGCGGCTGCAAGATTTCGCCGCAGGTGCTGGAAGTCATCCTGGCCGGCAGCGGTGCCCAGCATCTCGATCCCAAACTCTGGGTTGGCAATGCATCGCGCGATGACGCTGCGGTCTATGCCATCGATGAAGAGCGTGGCGTGGTCTCGACCACCGATTTCTTCATGCCCATCGTTGATGATCCCTTCGACTTCGGCCGCATCGCCGCCACCAATGCCATCAGCGACATCTACGCCATGGGCGGCGATCCGCTTATGGCCATCGCCATCCTCGGCTGGCCGGTCAACGTGCTGCCGCCGGAAGTGGCACGCGAAGTCGTGCGCGGTGGCCGCGCCGCCTGTGATGCGGCTGGCATCCCGCTGGCCGGCGGCCATTCCATCGATGCCCCGGAACCCATCTTCGGCCTGGCCGTGACCGGTGTGGTCGAGAAGCGCCACATGAAGCGCAACGACACCGCCAGTGCCGGCTGCCTGCTCTACCTCACCAAGCCGCTGGGCATCGGCATCCTCACCACCGCAGAAAAGAAGGGCAAACTGCGCCCTGAAGACGTCGGCACCGCGCGCGACTGGATGTGCCAGCTCAACCGGCCTGGCAGCCGCTTCGGCAAGCTGGCGGGCGTGGCCGCAATGACCGATGTCACCGGCTTCGGCCTGCTGGGTCATCTGGTGGAGATGTGCGAAGGCAGCGGCGTGAGCGCACGCATTCAGCACGCGCTGGTGCCCAGCCTGCCGGGCGTGCCTTACTACCTGGCCGAAGGCTGCGTGCCGGGCGGCACCGGGCGCAATTTCGAGAGCTACGGCAGCAAGATCAGCCCGCTCAGCGAAGCCCAGAAGAATCTGCTGTGCGATCCCCAGACCAGCGGCGGCCTGCTGGTGGCGGTGCGGCCCGAAGCCAATCCGGAATTCCTGGCCACTGCCGCCGCCCTCGGACTGGAACTGGCCCCCATCGGCGAACTGGTGGAACGACAGCGTTACGCCGTAGAGGTGCTTTGATGGCCGATCTGCAGCCCAGCCGCGAACTGTTCCTCGCCGATACGCCCATGCTGGATGCACGGGCTCCGGTGGAGTTCGGCAAGGGCGCCTTTCCGACTGCGGTGAACCTGCCGCTGATGAATGACAGCGAGCGTCATCAGGTTGGCCTGCGCTACAAGGAGCAGGGCCAGCAGTCGGCCATCGAGCTGGGTCATCAACTGGTCGGCGGAGCGGTGAAGCAAGAGCGGATTGCGGCCTGGGCGGCGTTCGCAAAAGCGCATCCGGAAGGCTGCCTGTATTGCTTCCGCGGTGGCTTGCGCTCGCAGATCACCCAGCAGTGGTTGAAGAGTGAAGCCGGCATCGCCTATCCGCGCGTGGCCGGCGGCTACAAGGCGCTGCGCCATTTTCTGATGGAAGCCATCGACCAGGCCTTGGCCGAGTGTTCCTTCGTGGTGGTGGGCGGCATGACCGGCTGCGGCAAGACCGACGTGCTGCTGCAGCTCGACAACGCGCTGGACCTGGAGGCTTACGCCAATCATCGTGGCTCCAGTTTCGGCAAGCGCGCCAGCCCGCAGCCTGCGCCCATCGATTTCGAACACCGTCTGGCCATTGCCCTCATCAAACTGCAAGCGCAGGGCCACCACTGGTTTGCGCTGGAAGACGAGAGCCGCCTGATCGGTGCCTGCGCCTTGCCGCTGGCCTTGCACCAGCGCATGCAAAGCCTGCCCATGGTGTGGCTGGAAGATAGCCGGGAAGGGCGCGTGGAGCGCATCCTGCGCGATTACGTCAGTGGCCTCTGCGAGGAATACGTGGCGCTGGATCCGCGCCACGGGTTTGAACGCTATCGCGCCCATTTGCTGGCCGCGCTAGGCAAGCTGGTCAAGCGCCTGGGTGATCAGCGCTACCGCCGCCTGCTGCAGATGATGGAAACGGCGCTGGCGCGCCAGGAACAAGACGGCGTGGTCGACCTGCACCGCGCCTGGATCGATGCCTTGCTGGCGCAATACTACGATCCCATCTATGCCTTCCAGCGGGAGTCCAAGCGCTCCCGCCTGCTGTTCGCAGGACAGCAGGCCGAGGTGGTCCGCTTCCTGCGCCAGTATCGGCCCTGAATCAATTTACAGCAGCACCACCGCTACCAGCCCGCTGACCACGCCGATGAGCATGGTCAGCAGCGTGACGGTCGTGAGTACGCGCGGCGTGAAGGATTTGCGCAGCATCAGCAGCGACGGCAGGCTGATGCTGGGCAAGGTCATCAGCAACGCCACGGCCGGCCCCACGCCCATGCCCAGCGAGAGCATGGATTGCACGATGGGGATCTCGGCGGCCGTCGGAATCACGAAGAGCGTGCCCACCACCGCCAGCGCCACGATCCACAGCAGGCTGTTGCCCATGCTGGCATCGACCTGCGGGAACAGCCACACCCGCGCCGCGCCCAGCGCCAGCACCACCACGATGTAGACCGGTGCCGTGGTCCAGAACAGTTGCCACAGCTTGCTGCCCCAGCGGACCAGGAAATGACGGCCATCGTCCATCGGTTCATATTCGGCGGCGGCCACCGCATCGAGGGCGGCCTGCGGCAGGGTCTCGGTCTGCGCCACACGTTGCGCGATCAGCGACACGCCCACTACCAGCAACACGCCGGCCACCAGACGCAGCGCGGCAAAATGCCAGCCCAGCACGAAGCCCATGAACACCAGCGTGGCCGGATTGAGCACCGGGTTGGCGATCCAGAAGGCCAGCGCGGCCCCCACCGACACCTGCTGGCGGCGCATGCCCGCCACCACCGGTGCGGCGCAGCAGCTGCACATCATGCCGGGGAGGGCGAACAGGCCGCCACGCAGGGTCGAGCCGAGGCCGGCGCGGCCGAACACCCGCAGCAGCCAGTCGCGCGGCACCAGCACCTGCACCAGCGAACCCAGCAGCACCCCCAGCACGGCGGCTTTCCAGATGGCCAGGAAGTAGACGGTGGCATATTCCAGCGCAGCCGACCACGGAGCGGTTGGCGCATTGGCCAGGATGGAGCCACCAATGCTGTGCTTGTCGGCGGCCACGAAGGATTTCAGGTAGTAGGGCGACCACTTCACATAGTAGAGGCCGATGGCCGCCACCAGGATGAACAGCAGCGGCTTGAGCCAGGCAGAAGAGCCGCGCGAGGCGGAGGATGAGAAGGTCATGGGAAGATCTGGTGGTAAAGAATAGTGGGAGAGCAGGAGAGTGCGCGCATGATACCTGCCGCGCGCCACTTCGTCAGTGCGCCAGAAGGACATGTCAGACAACCGTGTTGCCCCGTGCCAGCGGCCTGAAGTGCAGATTCCTTCACATTCACCGCTTGCGTCCGTTTCGTGTCCTGTTATACTGCGCTTGCTGTTGTATGACGTCTTATAACAATCACCCCAACACACAACAATACGCCAAGAGACACTTCCGGCAAGTCCCGATGCCAGTCCGCCCGCGTTCCTGCGGCGGCGCTTCGGGGCCTGCCAGGCGGAGCGGATGGCGAGAGACCTGGAGAATCCAATTGGCGCAAAGCAACACCCCCAGCGGGGCAGCGGCCGGCAAACCGACCCATATCCGCTACCTGATCCTGTTCCTGCTGTTCGTCGTCACCACCGTCAACTACGCTGACCGCGCCACGCTTTCCATTGCCGGTTCGGCCATGAAGACCGAGCTGTCGCTGGACCCGGTCACCATGGGCTACATCTTCTCGGCCTTCAGCTGGGCCTACGTGCTGGCCCAGCTGCCGGGCGGCTGGCTGCTGGACCGCTTCGGTTCCAAGAAGATCTACATGTGGAGCATTGCCCTGTGGTCTTTCTTCACCTTCCTGCAGGCCGGTGTGACCTGGATGAGCACGGGCGCGGCCGTGATCGCGCTATTTCTGCTGCGCTTCATGGTGGGCCTGGCCGAAGCGCCGTCCTTCCCGGCCAATGGCCGCATCGTCGCCGCCTGGTTCCCGACCAAGGAACGCGGTACCGCCTCGGCCATCTTCAATTCGGCGCAGTATTTCGCCGCCGTGATCTTCACCCCGCTGATGGCCTGGATCGTGCACACCTACAGCTGGCACCATGTCTTCACCGTCATGGGCGTGGTCGGCATCCTGCTGGCCATGGTCTGGGGCAAGATCATCTACAGTCCCAAGGACCATCCGCGCATCAACCCGGCTGAACTGGAGCACATCGAATCCGGTGGCGGCCTGGTCGACATGGACAACAAGAAGGTCGCCGCCCCCTCGACCAAGGGCAAAGGCTACATCCGCCAGTTGCTGTCCAACCGCATGCTGCTGGGTGTCTACATCGGCCAGTACTGCATCAACGTGATCACCTATTTCTTCCTGACCTGGTTCCCGGTGTACCTGGTGCAGGAGCGCGGCATGTCCATCCTCAAGGCCGGTTTCGTGGCCTCGATCCCGGCGGTGTGCGGCTTCATTGGCGGCGTGGTCGGCGGCCTGATCTCGGACCGCCTGATCAAGAGCGGCATGTCGGTGACCTGGGCGCGCAAGATCCCCATCGTGGGCGGCATGCTGCTGTCGATGACCATGATCCTGTGCAATTACGTCGATGCACAGTGGATGGTGGTGGGCATCATGGCCCTGGCCTTCTTCGGCAAGGGCGTGGGCGCGCTGGGCTGGGCGGTGGTGGCCGATACCGCGCCCAAGCAGATCGTGGGCCTGTCGGGTGGCCTCTTCAACATGTTCGGCAATGTGGCCGGCATCACGACCCCGATCGTGATCGGCTATATCGTCAAGGAGACCGGTTCCTTCTCCGGTGCGCTGGTCTTCGTGGGCATCAATGCACTGGTGACCGTGATCAGCTATCTTGTCATCGTCAAGGAAATCAAGCGCGTCGAACTCAAGGACGCCTGATCCGTTTTACGGGCGGCCGCTGTTGCAGTGGCCGCCCTTCATTTGAATTGCAGCATTCTGTCGCATGGGACTTAGCATGAGCACCGATACCGCCGCCAGCCAGGCATTCACACCGCGCTACATCATGATGAACGACACCGACAATGTCGCCATCGTCGTCAATGACGGAGGCCTGCCGGCCGGCACCGTTTTCCCCGATGGCCTGACCCTGGTCGACCGCGTGCCCCAGGGCCACAAGATCGCGCTGCGCGATCTCAAGCAGGGCGAGGCCATCGTGCGTTATGACGTGGCCATCGGCTACGCCGTGCGTGACATCCCCAAGGGTAGCTGGATCGAGGAATCGCTGGTGCAGATGCCGCCAGCGCGCGGTCTCGACAATCTGCCCATCGCCACCAAAAAGCCGGCGCCGCAGCCGCCGCTGGACGGCTATACCTTCGAGGGCTATCGCAACGCTGATGGCTCGGTGGGCACCCGCAACCTGCTGGCCATCACCACCACCGTGCAGTGCGTAGCCGGTGTGGTGGAGCACGCAGTCAAACGCATCCGCGCCGAGCTGCTGCCCAAGTATCCCAATGTGGAAGACGTGGTGGCGCTGGAGCACACCTATGGCTGCGGCGTGGCCATCGATGCGCCCAACGCCGGCATCCCCATCCGTACGCTGCGCAACATCAGCCTGAACCCCAACTTCGGCGGCCAGGCCATGGTGGTGAGCCTGGGCTGCGAAAAGCTGCAGCCCAACCGCCTGCTGCCGGAAAACATGATCCCCATCCACAAGGCTGGCGAGCCCTATGTGGTCTGCCTGCAGGATGCGGAACACGTCGGTTTCAACTCCATGATCGATTCCATCATGAAGATGGCCGAGGCACGCCTGACCGAACTGGACAAGCGCCGCCGCGAAACCTGCCCGGCCTCAGACCTGGTGGTGGGTGTGCAGTGCGGCGGCAGCGACGCCTTCTCGGGTGTGACGGCCAACCCGGCAGTGGGCTTTGCGACCGACCTGCTGGTGCGCGCAGGCGCCTCGGTGATGTTCTCGGAAGTGACCGAAGTGCGCGATGGCATCGACCAGCTGACCTCGCGCGCGGTCAACGAGGAAGTGGCCCAGGCCATGATCCGCGAGATGGACTGGTACGACAATTACCTCAAGCAAGGCGGTGTCGACCGCAGCGCCAACACCACCCCCGGCAACAAGAAGGGCGGCTTGGCCAACATCGTCGAGAAGGCCATGGGCTCCATCGTCAAGTCCGGCTCCAGCCCGATTTCGGGCGTGCTCGCGCCGGGCGACAAGCTTCAGCAGAAGGGCCTGATCTATGCGGCCACGCCAGCCTCCGACTTCATCTGCGGCACCTTGCAACTGGCGGCCGGCATGAATCTTCATATCTTCACTACTGGCCGGGGTACACCCTATGGCCTGGCGGCTGTGCCGGTCATCAAGGTCGCGACCCGCAATGACCTGGCGCGGCGCTGGCATGACCTGATGGATGTCAACGCCGGTCGCATCGCCAGCGGCGAGGCCACCATCGAGCAGGTCGGCTGGGAGCTGTTCCAGCTGATGCTGGACGTGGCCAGCGGCAAGAAGCGCACCTGGGCCGAACAGTGGAAGCTGCACAATGCACTGACCCTGTTCAATCCGGCACCCGTGACCTGATCCTCCCTTGGGGCCCGCTTGCGGGTCCTTTTTTTTCCGTAGTCATGCCAACAACAATATGATTCGCCAGGAGACAGCATGAGCAAGACCCTTTCTTCAACTTCTTCCCGCTTCGCCACCTTGATCGCCACTTCTGCCTTGAGCCTGGCCGCCGCGCATGCCGGTGCGGCCACCGTCGCCTACGTCTCCAATGCGGACAGCCAGGACATCTACGTGCTCCGGCTCAATGGCGATGGCAGCGTCAACCTGATCGACAAGGTCGATACCGGCAGCACCGTGATGCCGCTGGCCCTGAGTCCGGATCACAAATTCCTCTATGCCGCGTTGCGCGGCCAACCGTATTCGGTGGTGAGCTATGCCATTGATCCCGCCAGCGGCAAGCTCAAGGCGCTGTCCAAGGTGCCGCTGGCCGACAACATGGCCAACATTGCCACCGACCGCAGCGGGCGCTACCTGCTGGCCGCGTCCTACTCCGGCAACAGGATCTCGGTCAATGCCATCGGGACGGACGGTACCGTGCAGGCCCCGCCGCTGGCGGTGATCCCGACCGGGAAGAACGCGCATTCCGTGCAGGTTTCTCCTGACAATGCCTTCGTCTTTGCCAGCAACCTGGGCAGCGACGTGATCCTGCAATACCGTTTCGACCCGGCCACCGGCACGGTCACGCCCAACAGTCCGCCGTCGGTCGCCACCAAGGCCGGTGCCGGGCCGCGCCATTTCGTGTTCTCGCCGGACCAGCGTTTCGTCTATTCGACCAATGAGCTGGACGCCACTGTCAACACCTACGCCTACGATCGCCAGTCCGGCACCTTGACCCTGCTGGCCAGCGACTCGGCCTTGCCGGAAGGCTTCAAGACCAGTGAACAGCTGGCGGCCGCCGACTTGCACCTGACGCCGGATGGCCGTTTTCTTTATGCCACCGAGCGCGCCTCCAACACGCTCAGCGCTTATCGCGTGGACCCGGCCAGCGGCAAGCTCACCCGCATCCTCAACATCCCCACCGAAACCCAGCCGCGCGGCTTCAACATCGATCCGCAAGGACGCTACCTGCTGGCCGTCGGCCAGAAGGCCGGGCTGACCAGCTATGCCATCGACCGCGACAGCGGGGCGCTCACGCCGGTCTTCCGCTACACCCTCGGACGCAATCCGAACTGGGTCGAAATCATCGACTTGCCCGGCGTACGCTGATCCCTGAAGGGTTTTGCTTCACCCTCAAAAACCTCAATATGTTGTTTTTCGGGCTTGCCGAATGTCATTTCGGCAAGCTTTTTCACATCTGTGCCCCGCCATATGAATCAGGCTTGATCCAGGACAGCCAGCCCCGGGTGTTGCCGGTGCACAATGCGAAAACGGACATTTGCTGACTGCCCTAACCGGGAATTGGGGGAGTTTTGGTTGGTTTGCCGCCGATATGAAGCGCGACGCGGTGTTGTATCGTCTGCGCCATGTTGTTCATTTCACTTGTTGTATCAAAATTAAGCGGAGAGAGGGAATGCGAAATCTGACGGTTCGCTTCAGCCTGATGAGCGCGCTTGCGCTGTTTTCATGCATGATCGTAGTGGGTGCTGCAGTGGGCATCTTTGCGCTGGGCCGCGCCAATCAGGCTACGGAGTACGTGCATGAGATTGCCGAGCACGTCATCGTCATCAATGACGCCTACAAGGACACCACCCGTACACGCTCGGCGCTCACGCGCGCCTATGCCAACCAGAAGGAAAAGAACGATCCTGCCGTCACCGAGGCTGCCCTCAAGAGTGCCCAGGCGAGCTACGAGCGCGGCCTCAAATTCGTGGACGAGTTCAGCAAGTTGCCCGATCTGGCCGGCGAGGAGCCGGCGGTCAAGAAGGAGCTGATTGAATCGGCGCGTGCCCTGTCCGATTTGCTGGCCAAGGCTTCCAGCCAGTTGAAGGCCGGTGACACCGGTGCCTACTCCGACCTGAACGACAAGCAGATCAATCCGGCCGGTGGCCGGTTCTCCAAGGCGCTGGATGCATTCCAGAAACGCGCCATGGAACTCAACGACAATGCGGCCAGCGAGCGCACCCGTGAATACAACATGGTGGTCTGGATGGTGATTGCAGGCCTGATCGGCGCCATGTTCCTGGTGATCGGCGTGCATTTCCTGCTGCGCAACATCGTCTTGACGCCCCTGAACCGCGCCGTGCATCTGCTGGATCTGGTGGCCAATGGCGACCTGACCACCAAGGTGGACGTCCACAGCAACAACGAGATCGGCCGCCTGTTCTCGGCCATCCGCAGCATGCAGCAGGCACTGCTGACCACGGTCTCGCGCGTACGCAGCAGTTCGGACAGCATCGATACCAATGCCAAGGAAATCGCCGCCGGCAACATGGACCTGTCCTCGCGCACCGAGCAGCAGGCCAGCTCGCTGGAAGAAACCGCGGCCTCCATGGAGCAGCTGACCGGCACCGTCAAGCAGAATGCCGACAATGCCCTGCAGGCCAACCAGCTGGCGCATTCGGCATCCTCGACCGCCAGCAAGGGCGGGGAAGTGGTATCGCAGGTGGTCGATACCATGCAGGCCATCAATGAATCCTCGCGCAAGATCGTGGACATCATCAGCGTGATCGACGGCATCGCCTTCCAGACCAACATCCTGGCGTTGAACGCCGCGGTGGAAGCCGCCCGTGCCGGTGAGCAGGGCCGCGGCTTTGCCGTGGTGGCTTCGGAAGTGCGCTCGCTGGCCCAGCGTTCAGCCGCCGCCGCCAAGGAAATCAAGTCGCTCATCGATGCCTCTGTGGAGAAGGTCGAGGCCGGCAGCCAACTGGTCGAACAAGCCGGGGCTACCATGGGTGAAGTCGTCACCAGCGTGCAGCGCGTCACTGACATCGTTGGTGAAATCGCCGAAGCCAGCCGTGAGCAGAGCACCGGCATCGAGCAGGTCAACCGCGCCATCACCCAGATGGATGAAGTGACCCAGCAGAACGCCGCGCTGGTGGAGCAAGCGGCCGCTGCGGCCCAATCGCTGCAGGCCCAGGCCACCAATCTGGTCGGCGCGGTCAGCATCTTCAAGATCGATGCGCATCAGGTGGCCAGCCCGGCGGCCAAGCCGCGCCCGGCACCGATGGCACCGCCGCCGGCCCCGGCTGCGCCCGCTGCGCCTGCCTTGAAGCCTGCGCCGCCCGCCCCCGTTGCTGCTGCACCGAAGGCTGCTCCCAAGCTGCCGCCTGCCAAGCCGGCCAAGGCCGCGCCGCCTGCGCCGGGCAGCCGCATCAAGGACGATGCACAGGATTGGGAAGAGTTCTGATTATTGGTGCTTCCCTTCACGAAAACCTCCGTCGCTCAGGCCACGGAGGTTTTTTTTCGGCCAGGGCCTGCACTTTCTTTCATATCGCCCAAAAAGGGAGGGGCCGCAGCTGCCTGCGGCCCCTCCCTCGGGTACTGCCGATCAGATCAGCCCGTCTTTATTGCGGACCCAGCTTCTTGATCAGTGCAGCCAGTTCTTCGTGCTCTTCCGGCGTGCAGTCGGTCAGGGGCGTACGCACCGGTCCCGCATCGTGGCCGACGATCTTGGCACCGGCCTTGACGATGGAGACGGCATAACCGGCCTTGCGGTTGCGGATGGCCAGGTAGGGCAGGAAGAAGTCGTCGATCAGCTTGCCCACGGTGTCGTGGTCTTCCTTGGCGATGGCCTGGTAGAACTCGACGGCAGTCTTGGGAATGAAATTGAAGACCGCCGAGGAGTACACCGGCACGCCCAGCGCCTTGTAGGCGGCAGCATAGACTTCCGCGGTCGGCAGGCCGCCCAGGTAGGTGAAACGGTCACCCAGCTTGCGGCGGATATGCACCATCGGCTCGATCTCGCCGATGCCGTCCTTGAAACCGATCAGGTTGGGGCAGCGGTCAGCCAGGCGTTGCAGGGTCTCGGCATTGAGCTTGCAGACCGCACGGTTGTAGATGATCACGCCGAAGTTGACCGACTTGCAGACCGCTTCCACGTGGGCGGCGATGCCGTCCTGGCTGGCTTCGGTCAGGTAATGGGGCATCAGCAGGATGCCGTGGGCACCCAGGCGCTCGGCTTCCTGGGCGTAGGCGATGGCCGCGCGGGTGGAGCCGCCGGCGCCGGCGATGATGGGCACCTTGCCACGGCAGGTGTCGACGGCGGTGCGGATGATGTCCGAATATTCACCCGGGACCAGCGAGAAGAACTCACCCGTGCCACCGGCGGCGAACAGCGCGCTCGCGCCATAGGGCGCCAGCCATTCCAGACGTTCGATGTAGGTCTTGGGGCGGAAGTCGCCTTGCTCGTCGAAGTCCGTCAGCGGGAACGACAGCAGGCCGGAAGAGAGGATCTGTTTGAGGTCTTGGGGTGTGTACTGGGACATGGTTTCGCTCGACGCCGTTAGGAATGGGTTGGAAAACGAGGCAAATAGAATGAATGTTGTCTCTGATCTTCTTGTATCCAATTAGGATATCAGTCATCGTACAACATAAGATTTCAGAAAGCCAGTACTTTGTTGTGATGGTTTGCGCAGGGTGGAGGGCGGGATTCCCGGCCGGCCGGGCCGAGGAGATCGTCGGATGGCGGAGGCTTGCTGAAGAGGGGGAGAGAACGGAAGCGGCCGATCCGTGCAGCACGGACCGGCCGGACTTGCGCGGGATCAGGCGTTGCCGGCGGTGCCCGATTCAGCTTCCTGCTGCGCGCGGCGCAGGCGCTCGCGGCTGTTGGTGAGGTGATTGCGCATGGCTGCGCGGGCGGCTTCAGCATCGCCGCGGGCGATGGCCTCATAGATGTCTTCGTGCTCGCGCTGTACCCGCTCCAGGTAGCTGGCCTGCTGGTCATGCGCCAGCTCGGCGGTATTGATGCGCTTGCGCGGGATCACCCCCATGCCGAGATGGCTGATGATCTCGATGAAATAACGGTTGCCGGTGGCATTGGCGATGGCGAAGTGGAAACGGAAGTCCGGGCCCACGGTGTCGCCGCCGCTTTTCTGGTTGGCGTGGAACAGGTCCAGCGCCTCGCGGATTTCCTGCAGCTGGGCATCGCTGCGGCGCGATGCGGCCAGGCCGGCGGTCTCGGTTTCCAGGCTGATGCGCAGCTCCAGCAGCGCCAGCAGGTCGCGCATGGTGGTGATGGTGGCCGGGTCGATGTTGATGTTGGAACCCTTCTTGACCTCCAGCACGAAGGTGCCGATGCCGTGCCGCGTTTCCACCAGTCCGGCCGCCTGCAGGCGCGAGATGGCTTCGCGCACCACGGTGCGCGAGACGCCCTGGGTCTGCATGATCTCCGATTCGGTGGGCAGCTTGTCGCCCGGCTTGAGGCTGCCGTTGCCGATCATTGCGGTCAGCGCCGCCACCACTTCCTGCGACAGGCTCTGGGGCTTGCGGCGCGGGCGCAGCAGCGGGTTGGGGGTATCGCTTACATCCATATCGTTTTATTTCTCGGGAGCGCTGGCAGACCGGATTGTGAATGGTTGTGATCGGTCCGCATCAGGCGGGGTGAACATAGTCGCGCCATCTTACCAGATCGATAAGCCGCCACGACGCCAGGACCAGCCGTAGCCGTGAGAGTAGCGCACTTTGCGCAAGAGGTCAGACAAGTTTCTGGTGAATTTTCCGACGGCTTGCGCCAGGCCAGGTTTTAGTCGATATGAAGGAAAAGGCAGGGTACCTGACAGAATTACTCGGGTTTGCTATACTTGACTCAAATATTCGGGAATTCAGGGTAACCGGCCCGGCCGGTGCATTTGTTTCTGGAGCGAACTTCATGCGTCTTACCACCAAAGGCCGTTTTGCCGTGACTGCGATGATTGACCTGGCGTTGCGCCAGGGCAAGGGCCCCGTCACGCTGTCGGCCATCAGCGAGCGCCAGGAAATTTCTTTATCATATCTGGAGCAGTTGTTCGGCAAGTTACGGCGTCACCAGATCGTCGAGTCCGTGAGGGGGCCCGGCGGTGGTTACAATCTCGCCCGCAAGGCGGCTGACGTGTCGGTCGCCGACATCATCATCGCGGTGGACGAACCCCTGGATGCAACCCAGTGCGGTGGCAAGGAAAATTGCCACAGCGCGGCGCATCCGGGCGGCGCACGCTGCATGACGCATGAGCTGTGGTCCACCCTGAACGAGAAGATGGTCGAGTACCTGGATTCGGTATCCCTCCAGGACCTGGTGGACCAGCAAAAAGAACCCAAGGCGGCCGAACACCGTGCCGCCGACTCGCAGAGCGTGGTGGTGATGCACCGCCCGCAAGCCGCAGCCTGATTTGGAGCAAGGACCTTATGAACGCACCCCTGGAAAAAAGCCTGCTGGAGACCATCAAGGCTCCGCACTTCCCGATCTACATGGACTACTCGGCGACCACCCCGGTCGATCCGCGCGTGGCCGACAAGATGATTCCCTACCTGCGCGAGCAGTTCGGCAATCCCGCTTCCCGCAGCCACATGTACGGCTGGACTGCTGAAAAGGCCGTGGAAGAGGCGCGTGAAGAAGTGGCCAAGCTGGTCAACGCGGATTCGCGCGAGATCATCTGGACCTCCGGCGCCACCGAGAGCAACAACCTGGCCATCAAGGGTGCGGCGCAGTTCTACAAGTCCAAGGGCAAGCACATCATCACCGTCAAGACCGAGCACAAGGCGGTGCTGGATACCTTCCGCGAGCTGGAACGCGTGGGCTTCGAAGCCACCTACCTGCAGCCCCAGGACAATGGCCTGGTCACCGTCGAGCAGATCGCTGCCGCCGTGCGTCCGGATACCATCCTGGTGTCGGTCATGCTGGTGAACAATGAAATCGGCGTGATCCAGCCGGTGCCGGAAATCGGCGAGTTCTGCCGCTCCAAGGGCATCATCTTCCACAGCGACGCCGCCCAGGCGACCGGCAAGGTCAAGATCGACCTGGAAAACTGGAAGGTCGACCTGATGAGCTTCTCGGCTCACAAGAGCTACGGCCCCAAGGGCATCGGTGCGCTGTACGTGCGCCGCAAGCCGCGCGTGCGCATCGAAGCGCAGATGCACGGCGGTGGCCACGAGCGCGGCCTGCGTTCGGGCACCCTGGCTACCCACCAGATCGTGGGCATGGGTGAAGCCTTCCGCCTGGCGCGTGAAGAAATGGACAGCGAGCTGGCGCACATCCGCGCCCTGCGCGACCGCCTGGCCAAGGGCCTGCAAGAAATCGAAGAGACCTACATCAACGGCGACATGGATCACCGCGTGCCGCACAACCTGAACGTGAGCTTCAACTACGTGGAAGGTGAATCGCTGATCATGGCCATCAAGGATATCGCCGTCTCGTCCGGTTCGGCCTGCACCTCGGCCAGCCTGGAGCCGTCCTACGTGCTGCGCGCCCTCGGCCGCAGCGACGAACTGGCGCACAGCTCGATCCGCTTCACCATTGGCCGCTTCACCACCGAGGAAGACATCGATTTCACCATCGAGCTGATCAAGAGCAAGGTCGGCAAGCTGCGCGAGCTGTCCCCGCTGTGGGACATGTACAAGGACGGCGTGGACCTGTCCACCATCCAGTGGGCGGCCCACTAAACCAGGATTCTGCCAGCCATCGCCAGCAGCCGCAGCAGGGCAGGGGCGATGGCCGAAACCATCATCTAGGGAGCAAAGAACATGTCTTATTCCGAAAAAGTACTCGACCACTATGAAAACCCCCGCAATGTCGGCGCCTTCGAAAAGGGCGACGACACCGTGGGCACCGGCATGGTCGGCGCGCCGGCCTGCGGCGACGTGATGAAGCTGCAGATCAAGGTGGGCGCTGATGGCGTCATCCAGGATGCCAAGTTCAAGACCTATGGCTGCGGTTCGGCCATCGCTTCGTCGTCGCTGGTGACCGAATGGGTCAAGGGCAAGACCCTGGACGAAGCCCTGTCCATCAAGAACACCCAGATCGCTGAAGAACTGGCCCTGCCGCCGGTGAAGATCCACTGCTCGATTCTGGCCGAAGACGCCATCAAGGCCGCCGTGCAGGATTACAAGGCCAAGCACGGCGAACAGCAGCAAGCCGCCTGAGCGGCTTGACGGGCAGGACAGCAAGGCCGTTTTCGATTTCGTAAGGCAAGCATCATGGCAATCACGTTGACAGAGAAGGCAGCAAAACACATCAGCCGCTACATGGAGCGCCGTGGCAAGGGCATCGGCCTGCGCCTGGGTGTGCGCACCACCGGCTGTTCCGGCCTGGCTTACAAGCTGGAGTATGTGGATGAACAATCGTCCGAAGACACCGTCTTCGAGTCGCATGGCGTGCGCGTCTTCGTCGATCCCAAGAGCTTGCCCTACATCGATGGTACCGAGCTGGACTTTGCACGTGAAGGATTGAACGAAGGATTCAAGTTCCAGAATCCCAACGTCAAGGATGAGTGCGGCTGCGGCGAAAGCTTCCGCATCTGACCTGCATTTTCAAGTTCTTGTCGATGCCGTCGCACCGGCGTGTGGTGCCGGCGGCCAGCGCTTAGCCGGACCGTGATAGCGTGACCGCCTCGTGATCGCTCCCTGCGGGGCCGACCTGGTCACCGTCCGCCGTCCCTGATGTGCCAAGCCTGTTGCAGTCCGACAGGCTTTTTATTTTTCAGCCATGCAAAACCACTTCGACCTGTTCCAGCTGCCGCAACGTTTCGCCATCGACCAGAAGGCGCTGGAGCAGGCTTTCCACAGCGTGCAGAGCCAGGCGCATCCGGACAAGTTCGCGCACGCCAGCGATGCCGAAAAGCGCGTGGCCATGCAGTGGGCCACACGGGCCAACGAGGCCTACCAGACGCTGAAGAACCCGTTGAAGCGCGCGCGCTACCTGTGCGAATTGCACGGCGTGGACCTGCAGACCGAATCCAACACCGCCATGGCCCCCGCTTTCCTGATGCAGCAGATGGAATGGCGCGAGACGCTTGACGACGCCAAGGCCGGCAAGGACATCGATGCCCTGGAGCAGCTCAATACCGAACTGCTGACCGAAAAGAAAGCCGAGATCGCGCGCATCGAGGCGCTGCTGGATGCGGGCGACTACGCCGCCGCCGGCAAGCTGGTGCGGCAGCTGATGTTCCTCGACAAGTTCGGGGCCGAGATCGGCGATGCCTTCGCCCTGATCGAAGGCTGATGGGAGACGCTCGATGCCCGATCTGTTCCTGTTCCTGCTGGCCGCGATGACGCTGACCCTGGCACCGGGTCCGGACAACATCTACGTGCTCACGCGCGGCATCGCCCAAGGGCGCAAGGCCGGGCTGGTGGCTGCTGCCGGGTTCTGTTCGGGACTGATCTTCCATACCCTGCTGGCCGTGCTGGGCTTTGCCGCCCTCATCAAGGCTTACCCGCCGGCCTACCACGCGCTGCAATATGCAGGCGCCGCCTATCTGGCCTATCTGGGTGTGCGCACATTGCGTTCGGCTTCCAGCGGCATCGCGCTGTCGGCAGACGGGCAGGGCGCTGCTGCCGTCCCGCTGCGCCGCATCTATTGGCAGAGCGTGCTGGCCAATATGCTCAACCCGAAGGTGACGCTGTTCTTCATCGCCTTCCTGCCGCAGTTCGTGCAGCGCGAGGCTGGCCATGAAGCCCTGCAGATGCTGATATTGGCGCTGGTGTTCATTGTCCAGGCCTTCGTCATCTTCAGCGCCATCGCGCTCTTTTCCGGTGCCGTCGGTGCGGTCTTCCGCCGTCGCGCTTCCGCTTCCGTTCATCTGAATCGCCTGGCAGGCTGTGCCTTCATCGGCCTGGGCATCCGGATGGCCTTACCTGAATAACGGCGAGTCACTTCGCCCCAACGCTCCACGACGAGTCCACACCTTATGGCTTTACTGCAGATTTCCGAACCGGGCATGTCCACCGCGCCACACCAGCGTCGTCTGGCCGTCGGCATCGACCTGGGCACCACCAATTCGCTGGTGGCGACCGTACGCAACAGCATTCCCGAAGTCCTGGCCGATGATGACGGCCGCGTGCTGCTGCCCTCGATCGTGCGCTACCTGCCCAACGGCCATGCCAACATCGGCTACAAGGCGCAGGCCGCGCAGACCATTGATCCGCGCAATACCATCGTCTCGGTCAAACGTTTCATGGGCCGTGGCCTCAAGGACATCGCCCACGCCGAGAACATGCCCTATGACTTCCAGGACCAGCCCGGCATGGTGCAGATCAAGACCGTGGCCGGCGTGAAGAGCCCGGTGGAAGTTTCGGCCCAGATCCTGGCCACACTGCGCCAGACCGCTGAAGATGCCCTGGGCGACGACCTGGTGGGTGCCGTCATCACCGTGCCCGCCTACTTCGACGATGCCCAGCGCCAGGCCACCAAGGACGCGGCGCAACTGGCCGGTCTCAATGTCCTGCGCCTGCTCAACGAACCGACGGCGGCAGCCATTGCCTACGGTCTGGACAATGCCTCCGAAGGCATCTTCGCGGTCTATGACCTGGGCGGCGGTACCTTCGATATTTCCATCCTCAAGCTCACGCGCGGCGTTTTCGAAGTGCTGTCCACGGGCGGCGACTCGGCCTTGGGCGGGGATGACTTCGACCATCGCCTGTTCTGCTGGATCAGCCACGAGGCGCAACTGCAGCCGCTGTCAGATGAAGACACGCGCCTCCTGATGGTCAAGGCGCGCGAAGTCAAGGAGCTGCTCTCCACCAAGGATGAAGTGCAGATCGATGCCGTGCTCAAGTCCGGCGAAGAAGTGCACCTGTCGATTACCGCCGCACAATTCAACGAGATCACCCAGCACCTGGTCGCCAAGACCATGGCCCCGGTCCGCAAGGCCCTGCGCGATGCCGGCCTGACCGTGGAAGACGTGGATGGCGTGGTGCTGGTCGGCGGTGCTACCCGCATGCCGCACATCCGCCGCGCGGTGGGCGAGTTCTTCAAGACCAATCCGCTGTCCAACATCGACCCCGACAAGGTGGTGGCGCTGGGCGCAGCCGTGCAGGCCAACCTGCTGGCCGGCAACCGCGCGCCGGGTGACGACTGGCTGCTGCTGGACGTGATCCCGCTGTCGCTGGGCATCGAGACCATGGGTGGCCTGGCCGAGAAGGTCATCCCGCGCAATTCCACCATCCCCTGTGCCCGCGCCCAGGAATTCACCACCTTCAAGGATGGCCAGACCGCCATGGCGATCCACGTGGTGCAGGGCGAGCGCGAACTGGTGGCCGACTGCCGTTCACTGGCCCGCTTCGAGCTGCGCGGCATTCCGCCGATGGCTGCCGGTGCGGCGCGCATCCGCGTGACCTACCAGGTCGATGCCGATGGCTTGCTGGCGGTGTCGGCGCGCGAGATGACCTCGGGCGTGGAAGCCTCCATCACCGTCAAGCCTTCGTATGGCCTGGGTGACGATGAAATCGCCCGCATGCTGCAGGAATCCTTCAGCTCGGCCGATGAAGACATGCAACGCCGCGCCCTGCGCGAAGAACAGGTCGAAGCCGAGCGCATCGTCCTGGCCACCCGTTCGGCCCTGCAGGCCGATGCCGCGCTGCTGTCGGAAGAAGAGCGCGTGGCCATCGAAGCGCAGATCGAAGCCGTGACGGCCGCCGCGCAAGGTGCGGATCACCTCGCCATCAAGGCGGCGGTGGATGCGCTGGCGCATGGCACGGAAGAATTCGCCGCACGGCGCATGGACCGCAGCGTCCACGCCGCGCTGGCCGGCAAGAAACTGGACGAAGTCGCGTAAGCGATTTGTCCCCCCGAATACTGTAGACACGATAGACAAGACACGAGAGCCACCATGCCCCAGATCGTCATCCTCCCCCATCCGGTCCTTTGCCCTGAAGGCTCGGTGATCGATGCCCCCGCCGGCAAGACCCTGTGCGATGCGCTGCTGGACAGCGACATCGACATCGAGCACGCCTGCGAAAAGTCCTGCGCCTGTACCACCTGCCACGTCGTCATCCGCGAAGGTTTCGAGACCCTCGATGATCCGACCGACAAGGAAGAAGACCTGCTGGATATGGCCTGGGGCCTGGAAGCGACGTCCCGCCTGTCTTGCCAGGTGGTGCTGGGCGAAGACGACCTGACCGTCGAAATCCCCAAGTACACCATCAACCACGCTTCGGAGAATCACTGATCTTCCGAGGTTTTCGTTCGGTGCCATGGCACCGGGGAGACCGACATGAAATGGACTGATACCAAGCAGATCGCCGAGGAACTCTACGACAAGTTTCCCGAGGTCGATCCCAAGACCATCCGCTTTACCGACCTGCATCGTTGGGTGATGGAGCTGGAGGGGTTTGAGGATGACCCCAATCGCTCTGGCGAGCGCATTCTGGAAGCCATTCAGGCGGCGTGGATTGCCGAGGCTGAATGACTCGGACAGCTGCTGTAAAAGCGAAAAACCGCATCGATTCGATGCGGTTTTTTTACGTTTGACGTATCTGCGATCTCTGCAAAATATCAGATGAAGAGATCAGGAATCCCTTTTGCCCCCGTAGCATATTGTGGAAAAATTTTCTCCAATGCCTGATCCGGGATGCGCATATGCCGCTCCGACAGCGCACACAAGACCGCCCGGAAATCCGTCGTGATCGCCAGGTCGCGCCCCTCGTTCAAGGCTGTCTGATTCAGCCCCGGCCACTGTCCATAAATCTTGCCGCCGCGCAGATTGCCCCCCATCAGCCACATCGCATTGCCGTGGCCATGATCGGTCCCGCCGTTGCCGTTCTCCTTGAAGGTGCGGCCGAATTCGGACATCACCACGATCACCGTGTCATTGAAGGCCGGCCCCAGTTCACGCGCCAGCGTGGCCAGGCCCGTGGCCAGCGGCGACAGACGCCCGGCCAGCTGGCCGGTGCCGTTGCCTTGTCCGATGTGCGTATCCCAGCCCCCCACGGCCAGGAAGGCAAGGCGGATGCGCGGATCATGCCGCATCAGCCGGCCCAAGCGTGCGGTATCCATGGAGAGGCCATTGGGCAGCGGCGCGCCGTTGTTGGCCATCTGCTGCTCTTGGCTGTTGATCTCGGCCATGAGCTGCTTGCGCGCGGCCATGCCATCGCGATAGGCCTTGCCCAGCGCATCATCACCGCCATACAGCGGATCGAAGACCTGGCTCCAGCGCGGCTGGTCGATCATGCTCGGACGCGTGGCATCGCGTCCGGTCTGCAGATTGGCCGCCACGTTGTGGCCGCTCAGGATGCGCGGCGTGGCGCTGCCGACGTTGATGGCCTGCAGAGGCGACTCGGCCGGCGGCAGGTAATCCATCACCCGGTTGAGCCAGCCATCGCGCGTGCTGTGCTGGCCGGGTGTACCGGTTTCCATATAGTCCTGCGCTTCGAAGTGCGAGCGCGAGCCATCGGGCGAACCCGATGCATGCACGAAGGCCAGCTGCCCGCTTTCCCAGTACGGCATCAGCGGCTGCAGCGCCGGATGCAAACCGAAGTAACCGGTCAGGTCCAGCGCGCCGTTGGCCTGGCCGGGACGCGCCACCGCAATGGTCGGACGCGCCTGGTAGTACAGCGGATCGCCATATGGCACCACCACGTTGAGGCCATCGACGGCCCCGCGCAGGAACACCACCACCATGCGCGGCGCACCGTCACCCTGGGCATGCGCGCGCGGGGCAGGGGAGCCGTAGGCCACCTTGCCGGGCGTGTGGTTGCTGCGGCTGATGGTCTGGTCGCCGGTCGGCACGACAGCACAGCCGGACAAGCCGATCGGCACCAGGATGGCGCCGCTGCCGGCAGCGCCCAGATAACGGAGAAAATGGCGGCGGTTCATGCTGGCCTCCAGCGGTTAGCGTTTCATGAAATCGGGACTGCCCAGGATCAGGCCGGCACGCTGGTTCTCAGGTGCGGCATTGATCTGTGCGGCGGTGGCCGGCGTGATGGCCGGGCCGAGGGTGCGCAGCAAGGCCGCTGCGTCCAGCGGCGGAGCCTCCGTATTGGAGGGCGCAGGCGCGCCTTCCACGCGGGCGATCGGCGACTTGCCGCTGGCCAGGTTGCCGGCCAGATTGATCCGCCGCAGCAGCGCGCCGGGATTGAGCCAGGCCGCCTGCGAATACTTGTAGCCCTCGGGCGTGAGCCAGCCATACAGCGGCATGCCGAATTGCCCCAGTTCGCCATTGACCGGCTTGGCATTGCGCACCGGAATATCGCCCGCACGCAGGGCCGAGACCACGAACTGGTACGGCGTCTTGAATTGCGTCTGGTAATTGCTGCGGGCCCAGAATTGCGGACTGTCGAACAGGGTCTGCAACACGGCCCGGATATCGCCATGGCTGGCCAGGAATTTCTGCGCCAGCTTGTTCACCAGCGCCGGATCGGGTTGGTCGGCGACGAAGTATTCCACCAGCTGGGTCGAGATGAAGCGTGCCGTCGACGGATGATTGGCCAGGATGTCCAGCGCCGCTTCGCCTTCCTGATAGCCGCTCGCCTGCAGCGGTTTGCCGAGGAAGATCTTGGGGCCGTTGTCATGCCGTTGCGCGGCGAAGCGGAAGGGCGAGGCACCGGCCTTCATGGCGTCCACATCGATGGTCCAGCCGGAGAGGATGCGCGCCAGCGTGATCACGTCGGCCTGCTGATAACCGCCATTTACGCCCAGCGTATGCAGCTCCATCAGCTCGCGTGCATAGTTCTCGTTGAGACCCTTGAAGCGGCCGCGCGCACCGGGCGTGCCGGCACCGCTGGAGAGCCAGTTGTCGAGGTAGTAGAGCATCGCCGGATGATGCGCCACCGCCCCCAGCAGATCGCGGAAGTTGCCCAGGGCATAGGGGCGGATGGCGTTCTTTTCATAGTCGCCCACCCAGTAGCGCACCCACTCCTTGCCTTCGAAGACGTTGAAGTGATTGGCCCAGAATTCCGTCATGACTTCTTCCAGCTGGCGCGGGCTTTCGCTGGCCTGCAGCAGCCGCGCCATGTGGAATTGCGGCGTCAGTTCGCGCGGCGCACGCTGGCGGGCGGCCTGCTGCTCTTCCTTGCTGGCGCTGCGGTCGAAGGAGGGCGGGCCATAGTCGACGAACAACTGTGCCGGCGTCATCTGCAGCCCCGGCAGCGCCGCCAGGCGCGCCTGCAAGTCATCGGGCAGGGGGATGCGCTCGGGATGCAGTTGCTGGTCGATGTAGCGCTTCACGCCCATGCGCTCCACCTGCTCCAGATCGCCCGGACGCGGCCCATAGGCGAGCCGGTTGAGTACGTGCAGGGCGCGCTCCTGTTCCGACAGCGGGGCACTGGCGGAAGTCGGCCCAGCAGCCTGGGCCTGCCCCAAGGTGCAGGCAACCAGTGCCAGCATCAGCCAGGCTGAACGTGAAGGAAAAAGCTGCTTGAAGGGCGCTTGCATCGACGAGCCTCGCGAGGTCGAAAATTGGGGAGAACAGCTGCAGGCCAGTATGGTGATGGACTTGCACGCGGGCTGTAATAAAGTGTAATGCGCGGGTCTGGCCGCGCCGCGATCCCGTGCTGCTGGGCCGAGCGCCACTGTAGCGCAGCAAGCATTGTTCTTCATACAGGGTGTTACAAAGCTGACGCCTTCGTCAGCTTCCCGCAAGCGCGGTAAAGTATAAAAATTCTGCGATTTGTCACTGTTTTTCAGACGATTCTTATGCGCCGGAAGGCGGCGCTCGACCACAATAACGCCTTCGTCAGCGGCTGCATCAGAAGGGGGGCTGATGATGCACCGCAGCGGCTTCACATGATCAGAATACGAGGGGATAGCGCATGACATGGACCTTGGCATCGGCGTTGCGCATCGCGCTGCTGGACGACCACGCCGTGGTGCGTTACGGCCTGGCCAAGCGCCTGGCCGAGGAGCCGGATTTCACCGTGGTCGGCGCCTTCGCCACCAGCAAGGAGCTGATGGCAGCCCTGCGCGCCTCGCCGGCCGATCTGCTGCTGATCGATTATTCGCTGGGCAGCAATGACATCGACGGTCTCAACCTGATCCGCGCCTTGCGCGTGCGCTTTCCGCGTTCCAAGATCCTGGTGACCTCGGCCCACAGCAGCCCGGCGACGGTGGCCATGGCGATGAAGGCGGGGGCACGCGGTTTCGTCAGCAAATCGCAGGAGCTGGCCGAACTGATCCTGGCCATCCGCACCATCAGTCGGGGACGCGAATATCTCAACAGCACCATGACCCGCGAGCTGGCCATCATGCAGGCCGCCGAAGCGGCCACGCGCAGCCAGCCCGAAGTGCGCCCGCCGCGCCGGCGACCGCGCGGCACCGACGTCTCGCCGGACTCGCTGTCGGACATGCCCAGCCTGTCGCCGCGCGAACGGGAAGTCCTGCGCTGCTGCCTGGACGGCATGTCGGTCACCGACATCGCGGAAAAATTCGCACGCAGCGTCAAGACCATCAGCGGGCAGAAGCAATCGGCCTTCCGCAAGCTGGGCGTGCGCAGTGACAACGAACTGTTCAAGATCGAATACCAGATCAAGGAGCTGTAAATGCCGCACCAGAGCGAAAGCGCCACTACCGGGCAACGTGAACCGGCCGTGCTGCTGGTCGATGATTCCGTCACCATTCGTTACGCCATCCAGAACCGCCTGCAGCGGCTCGGCTGCCAGGTCGATTGCGTGGCCGATGGCGGCAGCGCATTGGCCGCCATCCGGGCGCGGCCCTACGGGCTGGTGCTGCTGGATTGCTTCCTGCCCGACATCCCCGGTCAGGAAGTCGCCCGCCAGGTGCGGCAGCTGGAACAGACGCAGCGCCAGCGTCCTTATACGCCACTGATCGGCATTTCCGCCGAGACCGATGCAATGCACGTGCAGCGCTGTCTGGACAGCGGCATGGACGGCATGCTCCCCAAGCCCCTGCAGACCCAGGCCATCCGGCGCCTGCTGGCCCTCTGGTGCGATCTCGACAATGAAGAGGATGGCCAGGCCATGACCCCTGAACAGGAATATGGACAGGATCTGGACCGGCTCTTCCTGCAAACCACCCGCAACGATCTGGCGGCGCTCGAACAGGCCAGCCTGCAGGGCGACCGGGGAAGGATGGTGCAGCTCGCGCACCGCATGAAGGGAGCCGCCCTGACCATGGGACGGCTGGAACTGGTGGCGCTGCTGGATTGCGTGGAAGAAGCGCTGCCCGCCGAGGCCGATGGCCAGGCCGCCATCAGCCTGCTGCTGCAGTCGCTGGCCAGTGCCCTGCAGGCGCGCAGCCTGCAGGCCTGATTCCGTCAGATTCGTTCAGGCACCCACCCACGGCAGGCCGGCCTTGCACCAGCCCTCGATGGTCTTGCGGTGGCCGTTGGCGTCCTTGTTGCCTTCAAAGCCTTCCAGGATATCGAAGCACTGCGTGTAGCCGTTTTCCGTGGCCAGCTTGGCGGCATGCTTGGAGCGCACGCCCGAGCGGCACAGGAACAGCAGCACTTCACCGGGCCGGGCGACTTCCTGCAGTTGTTCGAGGAACTGCGGATTGGGCTTGCCCTCGGGGTAGAGATTCCACTGCACCGCCAGGTGCTGCGCCGCCGGGATCTGGACCACGCCGACCCAGTCACGCTCGGCGCGGGTGCGCACGTCGACCAGCTTGATGGCGGGATCGGACTGCAGCAGGGCCAGGGCTTCCTGCGGGGTCACGGCACCGGCATAGGGCAGTTGCCCGTCGGTCGCGCGTTGGGTGGCAGTGCCGAGAATCGAATCGTTGCTCATGGGAAAAGTCTCTGAAGAAGAAAGAAGTGCGGACAGGGAAAGCGCAGGAATTCCGGTGAAAGCCCCTGAAGCGCAACGAAGCCAATGAAGCCAATGAAGTCAGTGCGCCTCAAGGGAGATGATTTTAAACAATATAAACAGTTAGGCAATTTTCCCAAGCTGGTGCACGCCGTGCAGCTCATCAGGCGACTGCCCCAACACGGCGCATGCACGAAAGTGGTGCAATTCATATTCAATCACGCGAATATGCATTTGTTCGGTGCATTTTGTGAAATTCGCACTAAAATAATGCATATCTGCAGTGCCTCTGCACCGCGCGCAGCGCCCCAACTGGCGCGTCCTCCCTAAAAACTTCCATTATTGGCGCACCCGAAAGGTTGGTGGCATGGAATCTGCTATCATCCGCGACTGAGTTCGGCGCAAGACCGTTGTATCAAATGCAAAGATCCAGTCGCAGAAAACGGCTCAACACCCCAATTTATACTACTTCCTCGTTTTAGGAGATTCGCATGGCAAGGACGGCCGCAGAGGTTTTGAAGATGGTGAAGGACAACGAAGTCAAGTTTGTCGACTTCCGTTTCGCTGACACCCGTGGCAAGGAACAGCACGTGACCGTGCCGGTTTCGCATTTCGACATCGACAAGTTCGAATCCGGTCACGCCTTCGACGGTTCGTCGATCGCCGGCTGGAAGGGTATCGAAGCCTCCGACATGCTGCTGATCCCGGACCCGAACACCGCCAACATCGACCCGTTCATGGAAGAGACCACCCTCTTCATGCAATGTGACGTGATCGAGCCGTCCGACGGCAAGGGCTACGACCGCGATCCGCGCTCCATCGCCAAGCGCGCTGAAGCCTACCTGAAGTCCTCCGGCCTGGGCGACACCGCCTACTTCGGTCCGGAACCCGAATTCTTCATCTTCGACGGCGTGCGTTGGGGTGCCGACATGTCCGGTTCCTTCGTCAAGATCGACTCCGAAGAAGCTTCCTGGAGCACCGGCGCCGAGATCGAAGGCGGCAACTCCGGCCACCGTCCGACCGTCAAGGGCGGCTACTTCCCGGTTCCCCCGGTCGACAGCTTCCAGGACATGCGTTCGGAAATGTCCCTGATCCTGGAATCCCTGGGCATCCCCGTCGAAGTGCACCACCACGAAGTCGCTGGCGCTGGCCAGAACGAACTGGGCACCAAGTTCTCGACCCTGGTCGAGCGCGCTGACTGGACCCAGACCCTGAAGTACGTGATCTGGAACGTCGCCCACACCTACGGCAAGACCGCAACCTTCATGCCCAAGCCCCTGGTTGGCGACAACGGCTCCGGCATGCACGTGCACCAGTCGGTCTGGAAGGATGGCAAGAACCTGTTCGCTGGCGACGGCTATGCTGGCCTGTCCGAGTTCGCGCTGTACTACATCGGCGGCATCATCAAGCACGCCAAGGCCCTGAACGCCATCACCAACCCCGGCACCAACTCGTACAAGCGTCTGGTCCCCGGCTTCGAAGCTCCGGTCAAGCTGGCCTACTCGGCCCGCAACCGTTCCGCTTCGATCCGTATCCCGCACGTGGCGAACCCGAAGGGCCGCCGCATCGAGACCCGTTTCCCGGATCCCCTGGCCAACCCGTACCTGTGCTTCTCGGCCCTGCTGATGGCCGGTCTGGATGGCGTGCAGAACAAGATCCACCCGGGCGAAGCTGCCACCAAGGACCTGTACCACCTGCCGCCGGAAGAAGACAAGCTGATCCCGACCGTCTGTGCTTCGCTGGATGAAGCCCTGGAGCACCTGGACAAGGATCGCGAGTTCCTGACCCGTGGCGGCGTGTTCACCGACAGCATGATCGATGCCTACATCGAGCTGAAGATGCAGGAAGTCCAACGCTTCCGCATGACCACGCACCCGATCGAATTCGACATGTACTACTCGCTGTAATCGAATCCGCATCCGGAGAAAAAGGGGAAGCTTGCTTCCCCTTTTTTTATGCGCGGCGTGCCTCCGGTGGCAGGGCAGTGCGCCCGAAAATTGCTAGTCAAAAAAGATCCGGAACAACATCCGCCGCGGCAAGCCTTTGCAAGATCCAGCCAGACCGGCACGAGACGACATGACCCCAGGCATCAAGAATCCTCCCATGAAGACACCGCTCCCATCCCTCGATGGCCTCGACCTGCTGGCCTCGGCCGTGATCATCCTCGATGCCAATGGCGGCATCGTCTACGCCAATGCCGCCGCCGAGAACCTGCTGGAGAGCTCCTTCAAGGTGCTTTCGCAGCAGAAGCTCTCGGAGCTCTTCCTCAATGGCAAGGAGCTGACCGCGCTGTTCTACCAGGCCATCGAACACCAGTTCGCCGACAAGCGCCTGGACCTGGTGCTGGAGCGTGCCAACCGCGAGCCGCTGCAGGTCCACACCATCGTCACGCCCCTGGACAGTACCGACTGGCCGGTGCTGCTGGAGCTGCGCGAGAACGTCCAGCAACTCAAGCTGGACCGCGAAGAGCGCATGTTCGACCAGAGCCAGGCCAACAAGGAACTGATCCGCAACCTGGCCCACGAGATCAAGAATCCGCTGGGCGGTATCCGTGGCGCCGCCCAGCTGCTGGAGCTGGAGTTGCCCGAGCGCCACCTCAAGGAATTGCGCGAATACACCCAGGTCATCATCAAGGAAGCCGACCGCCTGCAGACCCTGGTGGATCGCCTGCTGGCCCCGCACCGCCACCCGCACATCGTCGGCGACGTCAACATCCACGAAGTCTGCGAACGCGTGCGCAGCCTGGTGATGGCCGAATTCCCGCAGGGGCTGAGCATCAAGCGCGACTATGACCTGTCGATCCCCGAATTTCGGGGCGACAAGGAGCAACTGATCCAGGCCGTCCTGAACATCGTCCACAACGCTGCGCAAGCACTGGCCGACCGCATCCGTGCTGGTGATGGCGAGCTGATTCTGCGCACGCGCGTCTCGCGCCAGGTGACGCTATCCAAGGTCAGATACCGGCTGGCACTAGACTTGCATATCATCGATAACGGTCCGGGCATTCCTCCCGATATCCAGGAAAGAATCTTCTATCCACTGGTGTCGGGTCGCGAGGGAGGCAGCGGACTGGGGCTGACCCTGGCGCAGACCTTCGTGCATCAGCACATGGGTGTCATCGAATGCGACAGCCGGCCCGGTTGTACCGATTTCAGAATACTTATACCGCTGCCGTGAGCATGGCCGCAGGCGGCGCGCCAAAGCCGAGTGGATGCAAGGCATCCGGTCCACCAAGGGGGCTGCGGACAGGGCGTCAGAAGCGCCGTGGATCGCGGGAGCATTAACAGCATGACCAACGCAGGAAGAAGTTATTTATGAAGCCAATCTGGATTGTTGACGACGACGAATCGATACGCTGGGTGCTCGAAAAAGCCCTGGCCCGAGAAAATCTCGCCACGCAGAGTTTTTCCAGCGCACGCGATGCGATGGCAGCCCTGCAGAACGGCACGCCGCAAGTGCTGGTGTCCGACATCCGCATGCCCGGTGCCTCCGGCCTGGAACTGCTGCAGACCATCAAGGCCAAGCACCCCGGCATCCCGGTGATTATCATCACCGCCTTCTCGGACCTGGATTCGGCGGTCTCCGCCTTCCAGGGCGGCGCCTTCGAATACCTGGCCAAGCCCTTCGACGTCGACAAGGCGGTCGAACTGATCCGCCGCGCGCTCGACGAAAGCCTGCGTGAAACCGACATCGAGCAGGGTGCAGCCCAGACCCCCGAAATCCTCGGCCAGGCGCCGGCGATGCAGGACGTGTTCCGCGCCATCGGCCGCCTGTCGCAATCCAACGTGACGGTGCTCATCACCGGCGAATCCGGTTCCGGCAAGGAGCTGGTGGCGCGTGCCCTGCACAAGCACAGCCCGCGCGCCAGCCAGCCGTTCGTGGCACTCAACACGGCGGCCATCCCCAAGGACCTGCTGGAATCCGAACTGTTCGGCCATGAACGCGGTGCCTTCACCGGCGCGCAAGCCATGCGCCGTGGCCGTTTCGAGCAGGCCGAAGGCGGCACGCTGTTCCTCGATGAAATCGGCGACATGCCGCTGGACCTGCAGACGCGCCTGTTGCGCGTGCTGTCCGACGGGCACTTCTATCGTGTCGGCGGCCATCAGTCGCTGAAGGCCAATGTACGCGTCATTGCGGCCACTCACCAGAACCTGGAGCAGCGTGTACGTGAAGGTTTGTTCCGGGAAGACTTGTACCACCGCCTGAACGTGATCCGCCTGCGCCTGCCCAGCCTGCGCGAACGCAGCGAAGACATTCCCATCCTGGCCCGCTACTTCCTGGCGCAGAGTGCGCGCCAGCTGGGCGTGGAGGCCAAGCGCCTGTCGCCGCAGGCGATGCAGTTCCTGTCGCAGCTGGAATTCCCCGGCAACGTGCGCCAGCTGGAAAACCTGTGCAACTGGATCACCGTGATGGCGCCGGGCCAGACGGTCGAGATCAAGGACCTGCCGCAGGATCTGGTGGAAGAACGCGTCCATGCACCGCAACCGGCGCAGACCGTTTCCGCGCCCGCCTCGGCGGCTGCCGTGGCCGCACCGGTGGCGTATGCCGATCCGGCGTCCGCCGCAGCACCGGCGGATGCGGCGGCCGGCAACTGGATCTCGCTGCTGGAAGTGGAGGCGGCGCAGATGCTGGCCTCGGAACAGCCCGAGGTGATGGACATCCTCGGCCGCCAGTTCGAAGCGGCGCTCATCAAGATCGCCCTGAAACACACCCACGGCCGCAAGAACGACGCTGCCGTGCGCTTGGGCATCGGCCGCAACACCATCACCCGCAAGATCCAGGAACTGGGGATCGGCGGCGCGGAAGACGACTGATCCGCAGCGCAACCATCAAGCAGGGGAGGTCTGCCCGCGTGCCGCCGCGTGGGCAGCATCAGCAAGGGGAAGAGGCGGCGGCCACAAAAAAGGAAATGGCCTGGATCGCGAGATCCAGGCCATTTTTATTGATGCTGCTGATAAACGATTTATAAAATTTAAATCATTTGGTCAATTCAGCAAGAGGGGCGCGTTCACATGGCCAGGCGTGGCATGTGCGGCTGGCCATTGGTCGCCAGAGCGGGCGTGAGCGGTGCAGCCTGCAGGAGCTGCGCATCGATGCGGAACACCGAGGCCGCCGACGTCAATTGTTCGGCCTGCTGCATCATGGCCTGGGCGGCAGCAGCGGCCTGTTCCACCAGGGCGGCGTTCTGCTGCGTGACCTGGTCCATCTGCAAGATGGCCGCATTGATTTGCGTGATGCCGGCGCTTTGCTCTTCCGAAGCATGTGCGATGTCGCTGATGATGCGGGTGGTATCGACCGAGGCGCGCATGACTTCGGCGATGGTGCCGCCGGCCTTTTCCACCAGCGTCGTGCCGCTCTGGATGCGCCCCACAGAGCCTTCGATGAGTCCCTTGATTTCCTTGGCGGCGCCGGCGCTGCGCTGGGCCAGCGCGCGCACTTCGGTGGCCACCACGGCGAAGCCGCGGCCGTTCTCGCCGGCGCGTGCCGCTTCCACGGCGGCATTGAGGGCCAGGATATTGGTCTGGAAGGCGATGCCTTCGATGACGCTGATGATGTCCGACATCTGGTGCGAGCTGACGGCGATCTCGCGCATGGTGCTGACCACTTGCGCGATTTCCGTTTCACCACGGCGGGCCACATCGGCACCGGCACTGGCAACGTGGCTGGCCTTGCGGGCGTGGTCGGTATTCTGCTGCACGGTGCTGGTCAGCTGTTCCATGCTGGAGGCAGTTTCCTCCAGCGAGGCGGCCTGCTCTTCGGTGCGCTGCGAGAGATCGGTATTGCCCTGGGCGATTTCGCGTGCGGCCACGTGGATGGCACCGCTGGCCTGCTGGATCTGACCGACCAGACCGGCCAGCTGTTCGCGCATGGTCATGAGCGAATGCATCAGGCTGGCGCGGTCACCCTTGCGCAGTTGCAGTTGCGCGCTCAGGTTACCGGCGGCGATCTGGCCCGACAGCCACATCGCTTCAGCCGGCTCGCCACCCAGCTGGCGCGTCAGGTGGCGGCTGATCAGCAGTGCGATCAGCAAGCCGATCAGCGCCGATGCCAGGGTCAGGCCGATGATCAGCATGCGGCTGCCGGCATACGCTTCGCGCGCGCTGGTGGCGGCCTCGGCCACGCCTTTTTCGTTGACGGTGATGAGGCGCAGGATCTGCACTTCCATCGCCGCGCGCAGCGGGAAGAGTTGATCTTTCATGATGTCCACGGCCTGCTCCTGCTTGCCTTGCTCCAGGGCGGCCAGCATCTGCTGGCTCACGGCCAGGTACTTGGGCAGCAGGGCCTGCAGCTCGTCATAGGCGGCTTGTTCCTCAGGCGTATGGATGAGCGGACGATACTGATCGGCGGCGCTGGTGTAGCGTCCCAGGGAGGCGGTCAGGCGCGTGCGGGCATCCTGCATGCGCTGCGCATCATTGGCGGTGAGCGCACGATACTGGGCCAGGTTGAAGGCGCGGATTTCGGCCTGCATGGTCTTGGCCGTGGCGACACTGGGCATGAGGTTGGTCTGCACTTCGTTGAGCTGTGCGTCGACGGTATTGAGTCCGTACCAGGCCGCCGCACCGAGCACGGCCATGAACAGGATCAAAACGGAAAAACCCAACATAAGCTGGGTGGCAACTTTGGTCTGTCTGAAATTCACGATGTCCCTCAGGGGCTGGCCTGCCGCCACTGACGGCAGACGAAGGGTGGATGATGATTCCGGCGCAGGCGCAAGGCCTGCAAGGGAGAGCGGCAGTGCCGTCAGGATGGGCTCCGGGGGAAGCGCTCTGAACTTTAATGGCAGTCTTGCCCAAATTCAAGATGAATTTGACGTGGTGATGCCAAACGGAAACACTCTTTCAATTATGCTTATCAATGCATAAATATGGATTGGCAACAAGTTGACCGAAGTGCCACCGCATCTCGATCAAAACTGACAAATTGCGTGGTGTGCACCCGTGACGAGTCCATCAAGAAAAATGGCCAGGATCGGGTGATCCTGGCCATTTGGCGGGTGTGCCATGTGCGGATCGGAAGTCGCTGCAGCAGCGCCTGCCGATCCGCTCAAAAGAAGTAAATGATTTATATCATTTGTCTGTTGTCGGTCAGCGCAGGCGCAACACGAAGCGCGCGGCCAGCGTGGCGATCAGGCTCAGCACTGCGCCGAAGATGACGAAGTAGCTCACCGACAGCTTGTTGCCGGTGAAGTCGATCAGCCAGGTGATGATGAGGCCGGCGAAGCCGCCGAAGATGGTGACGGCGATGTTATACGCCAGCGACATGCCGGTGCCGCGCGTGGCCACCGGGAAGATGTCGGCCAGCAGGGCCGGCATGGAGGCGAAATACATGGTCATGAGCACGCCGATGACGGTCTGCAGCAACAGCAGTTGCAGGAAGCCCGGCGAGTTGGTCAGGAACACGAACATCGGATAGGTCAGCACGATGTACAGCGCGCTGCTGGTGATCATGAAGGGTGTGCGGCCGATCTTGTCGGACATCGCGCCCACCAGCGGCGAGCCGATGAACATGATCAGGCCGGCCACCGACATGGCGGCAAACGAGGACCAGGCCGGCAGGCCCAGCTGCTTGACCGCATAGGTCGGGATGTACAGCGACAGGTACACCGAGACGGTCGCCATGATGACGCTGCCGGCACCGATCAAGAGGCGCATCTTCTGGTGGGCGAAGGTATCGCGCAGGGGCGCATCGGTCTTTTCGCTGGATTCCTTGAACTCGGGTGCTTCATCCAGATGGCGGCGGATGTAGATGCCGGCCGGTGCGATCAGTAAGCCGAAGATGAACGGCACGCGCCAGCCCCACGAGGCCAGTTGCTCGGGTGTGAGCATGTTGTTGAGCACGGCGCCGAAGATGGCCGCCAGCAGCAGGCTGATGCCCTGGCTGGCCACCTGCCAGCTGGAGAAGAAACCACGGCGATGCGGCGCGTGTTCCACCAGGAAGGCGGTGGAACTGCCGAACTCGCCACCGGCGGAGAAGCCCTGGATCATCTTGCCCAGAGCGATGCCGGCCGGTGCCAGCAGGCCAATGGTAGCGTAGCTGGGCATGAAGGCGATCATCGCCGTGCCGACCGTCATCAGCATGATGGACAGCATCAGCGCCGCCTTGCGGCCTGCGCGGTCGGAGTAGGCGCCCAGCACCACCGCGCCCAGCGGACGCATGAAGAAGGACACGCCGAAGGTGGCGAAGGTCAGCAGCAGCGAGACGCTGTCGTCGCCGGTCGGGAAGAACTGCTTGGCGATGACCACGGCGAAGGCGCCATAGATGAGGATGTCGAACCATTCGAGCGCATTGCCGATGGAGGACGAGATGATTGCACGCCGCGCTTGCGGATGCGTGGTGCCGGCGCCAGGCGCCGCGGTGTTGCTGGTCATGGAGACTCCCTGATGGATACGTGGATGGAGGAGCAGCACGCCGTTCTGACCCTGGCGGAGCAGAAGGCTGCCTGGCTGTGTATGGATGGTTGTGGGCTCCCTGTGACGGCCGGGGCCGTTACAGCGGGCGAGGATAGGCGGCACGATGCGGCACTGTCAAGGCGCAGTGCGGGGGATTATCAGGAGGCAGGACGCGCACCTGATTTTGCGAAATCATTTTCTCGTTTCGCGTGCGTGCAGGCTCACGCCTGAGCTGCAGGCTGCGCTTCCATTTCCTTGAGCTTGCGCCACAAGGTCGTGCGGCTGATCCCGAGATGGCGCGCAGCAGCGGCACGATTGCCACGGAAGCGGCGCAGTGCAGCTTCAATGGCGTCAGCGTCGGGGACGATGTCGGACGTGGTCAGCTCATGGGGTGCCACCACTTCCGCCGTGTTCGACAGCAGCGGCTGCGCCATCCCCGCCAGCTCCGGCGCCACCCGCTGGATCAGCGCGGGGGTCAGCGCCTGCAGCGGCTCTGCGGCCAGGAACAGGGCCAGCCTCTCCATCAGGTTGCGCAGCTCGCGCACGTTGCCGGGCCAGTCATAGGCACACAGCAGCGGTGCACAGCGCAGGATCTCGGCCCCCAGGTTGGCGTGCGGCCGCGCATCCATTGCCGCCAGCGCATGCTTGAGATGCCATTCGGCCAGCGCGGCAATATCCTCGCGACGCGCCCGCAAGGGCGGCAACTGCAGACGTAGCACGCTGAGCCGGTAATACAGGTCCGCGCGAAAACGGCCGTCGCGCACCCGCGCTTCCAGATCGCAGTGGGTGGCGCTGATGATGCGCACCTGGACTGCAATGGGCCGCGTGCCGCCCACGCGCACGACTTCGCGCTCTTCCAGCACGCGCAGCAATCGCGTCTGCAGCGGCAGCGGCATCTCGCCGATTTCATCGAGCAGCAGCGTGCCGCGATGCGCCGCTTCAAATACACCGGCCCGTCCGCCACGGCGCGACCCGGTGAAAGCGCCTTCCTCATAACCGAACAGTTCGGATTCCAGCAGCGATTCGGCGAGCGCGCCGCAATTGATGGCCACGAAGGGATGGGCTGCCTGGGTCTTGCCCTGCATGCGCGGATGAGCACGATGAATGGCTTGTGCCGCCAGTTCCTTGCCGGTGCCGGTCTCGCCCTGGATCAGCACGTTGGCCGGCGAGCGCGCAAAGAGCGTGATCGACTGGCGCACCGTTTCCATCACCTCCGAATCGCCTCGCAGGTCCTTGAGGTGATGCCGTGCGCGCAGGCTGTCGGCCACCGGCAGGCTCGGGCCGCGCGTGCTTTCCAGTTGCGTCAGCCGCGCCAGTTCCAGCGCATCTTCAAAGGCCTGCCGCACCGTGGCCGAGGAGTAGAGGAAGATCCCCTGCATCCCCGCTTCCTCGGCCAGGTCGGTGATGAGCCCGGCCCCGACCACCGCCTGCACGCCGCCGGCCTTCAGTTCCTGCACTACGGCGCGCGCGTCTTCTTCGGTGGCATAGGTGCGCTGGGCGATGTCGAGTCCGAACATCTGCTGGAATTCGGTCAGGGCCGGCATCGCCTCCTGATAAGTGACCAGCCCGATGCGCGGGCTGATCTGGCGGGCACGGGCCAGTGCCTGCATTACATCGAAGCCGCTGGCGCGCGCCACCACCACCGGCACTGGCAGGCGGCTCTTGAGATAGGCACCGTTGGAGCCGGCCGAGATCACCACATCGCAGCGCTCGCTGGCCAGGCGCTCGCGGATGGCGCGCACGGCCTCGTCGAAGCCCAGGTGTATGGGCTCGATGTCGGCCACGCCGTCGAATTCCAGCGTGATGTCGCGGAAGAGTTCGGAGAGGCGCGACACGGACACGGTCCAGATCACGGGCTTGTCGGCCAGGCGGTCAGCGGGGGCAGGGCGTTTCATGGTGGGCGTTCGCAGCGTTTCGGTGAAACGTTAATGTAACACTGGTGAAACGGCCAGGGTTGCGGAACATCAACCCGACAGAAGGCGGGTACGCCCGGAGCGCGCACCGGAAGGGAAGCCTGCCAGCCTTGTCCGGCGCTGGTTTCAGACGATATGAAGGTTTTTTCATGCCTTGCGCCATGCAATGCTGCACTGCGATGGCACGGCCGTTGCAATGGTGAACGCACATGTCGCAGGACGGGTGTGATGCAGACCCGCCCGCCGCAGTCAGGCAGTCCAGACTTTCCGTATTTCAACCTCATCGAGAAGGTGTCCACCATGGCTCTCCACTCCGCAGGCGCAGCGTTCCGCCAGGCCGTCCAGGAAGAATCCCCCTTGCAAGTCATCGGCGCGATCAATGCCAATCACGCCCTGCTGGCCAAGCGTGCCGGCTTCCGCGCGATCTACCTGTCCGGCGGCGGCGTGGCTGCGGGTTCGCTGGGCCTGCCCGACCTGGGCATCTCCAACCTGGATGACGTGCTCACCGATGTGCGCCGCATCACTGACGTGTGCGACCTGCCGCTGCTGGTGGACGTCGATACCGGCTTCGGTGCCTCGGCCTTCAACGTGGCGCGCACCGTCAAGTCCATGATCAAGTTCGGCGCGGCGGCCATGCACATTGAAGACCAGGTCGGGGCCAAGCGCTGCGGCCACCGTCCCAACAAGGAAATCGTCACCAAACAGGAAATGGTGGACCGCATCAAGGCCGCCGTCGATGCCCGTACCGATGAGAACTTCGTCATCATGGCGCGCACCGATGCGCTGGCGGTCGAAGGACTGGACGCCGCCATCGAGCGCGCCGTGGCCTGCGTCGAAGCCGGGGCCGACATGATCTTCCCGGAAGCCATCACCGACCTCGCCATGTACAAGCAGTTCGCCAATGCGGTGAAGGTACCGATCCTGGCCAACATCACCGAATTCGGCTCGACCCCGCTGTTCACCGTCGACGAACTGAAGGAGGCCGATGTGGGCCTGGTGCTCTATCCGCTCTCGGCCTTCCGCGCCATGAACAAGGCCGCCGAAAACGTCTACCAGGCGATCCGCCGCGACGGCACCCAGAAGAACGTGGTCGATACCATGCAGACCCGCATGGAGCTCTATGACCGCATCGACTACCACAGCTACGAGCAGCGTCTGGATGCGCTGTTTGCCCAGCAGAAGAACAAGTAAAACATTACCGCAAGACCGAATACCCCCTTCCGATAATCAGTTTCGAGCCAATACAGACTACGAGGAGAACACGATGAGCGATCAGCAAGCCCCCGGTTTCAAGCCCAAGAAATCCGTTGCCCTCTCTGGCGTGACCGCCGGCAACACCGCCCTGTGTACCGTCGGCAAGACCGGCAATGACCTGCACTATCGCGGCTATGACATCCTGGACGTGGCCGACAGCTGCGAGTTCGAGGAAATCGCTCACCTGCTGGTGCACGGCAAGCTGCCCACCGCCGCCGAACTGCGCGCCTACAAGGCCAAGCTCAAGGCCCTGCGCGGCCTGCCGGCCAACGTCAAGGCGGCGCTGGAATGGCTGCCTGCGGCCTCGCATCCGATGGACGTGATGCGCACCGGCGTCTCGGCGCTGGGTTGCGTGCTGCCCGAGAAGGATGACCACAACACCCCCGGCGCGCGCGACATCGCCGACCGCCTGATGGCGTCGCTCGGTTCCATGCTGCTGTACTGGTATCACTACAGCCACAATGGCAACCGCATCGAAGTCGAGACCGATGACGATTCCATCGGCGCGCACTTCCTGCACCTGCTGCACGGCGAGAAGCCTTCCGACGCCTGGGAGAAGGCCATGCACACCTCGCTGATCCTGTACGCGGAACACGAATTCAACGCCTCCACCTTCACCGGCCGCGTCATCGCCGGCACCGGTTCGGACATGTATTCGGCCATCACCGGTGCCATCGGCGCGCTGCGCGGCCCCAAGCACGGCGGCGCCAATGAAGTGGCCTTCGAGATCCAGAAGCGCTATGACAACCCCGACGAAGCCGAGGCCGACATCCGCCGCCGCGTCGAGAACAAGGAAGTGGTGATCGGTTTCGGCCACCCGGTCTACACCATCTCCGACCCGCGCAACAAGGTCATCAAGGAAGTGGCGCGCAAGCTCTCCAAGGAAGCCGGTTCGACCAAGATGTTCGACATCGCCGAACGCCTGGAAACGGTCATGTGGGACATCAAGAAGATGTTCCCCAACCTGGACTGGTTCTCGGCCGTGTCCTACCACATGATGGGCGTACCAACCGCGATGTTCACGCCGCTGTTCGTCATTGCCCGCACCTCGGGCTGGGCGGCGCACATCATCGAACAGCGCATCGACAACAAGATCATCCGCCCCTCGGCCAATTACGTGGGACCGGAAGACCTGAAGTTCGTGCCGATCAGCAAGCGCAAGTAAGACCAAGCAAGACGAAGTGCCCGCGCAGTTGAGTCCTCAGCGGATGGCGCGGGCATGAGGGGCAAGAGAGGGAGAGGGAGCAGCAAGAAGAAGGAAGCGGCGGCTGGCGTGTGTCGGCCGCCGCATTCCCCGGGACAGTGGCAGTGCGCAGGCAGATTTGTAACAAGCGTTACATGTGGTCGAGTCAGATGCAATAACTTGCTAAGATGCGGTCGGATCTTTTTCGCCCCCGCGTCCACCTCTGACTCTCCATGGATCATCCGATGATTGCTGCCATCGTTTCCCGCCGTCTTTCCGCATTGCCCCTGACTTCCTTCGCACTGGCCGGTGCCGTGGCCGTTGCCTTGTCCGCCTGTTCTTCCACGCCCGTGCCGGTCACCGAGACCAAGCCGGTGCTGCCGCAGCTGCTGCAGTCGCCCGCCGCCACACAGCCGAGCTGGGCCACGCAATTGAAGACCGGTGCCTTCAGCTGCGAGATGGGCAACAAGGTCGAAATCCGCATGGATGGCCGCGTGACCGATGGCGTCACGCTGGTGTGGAAGGGCAGCAGCTACATGATGAACCCGGTCAGCACCTCGACCGGTGCAGTGCGTCTGGAGAACAAGGGCGAAGGCCTGGTGTGGATCCAGATCCCGTCGAAGTCCATGCTGCTCAATTCCAAGATCGGGCAGCAGCTGGCCAACGACTGCCGCACGCGCTGACAATGCAGCGCCGCGCCGTCGTGCAGGTCTGACGTCGGCGCGTTCTTTCCACCTCGTATTTCCTCCTCCCTTGTCATGCCGATGGCGTCTTGCTGTCGGCATCGCTCCTGCTTGATTTGAATCATTGAAGATCGCTGATGCAAGCGGCGGATTCAGCCCCTCGTAAGATTCAGGTGCAAGACTGGTTTTGTCGTCGCATGAGGGCCACGCATGGCAAAGATGTTTTTTTCCATGCACCAGAGCCACGCGACCATCGGCCTGCAAGCCACGCTGCGCAAGGCCGACAGCGGTTTTCAATTCGAGAGACATGAGGAGACGTCATGCAATACGAGGATTTCTATCGCCGTTCCATCGAGCAGCCTGAAGCCTATTGGGCAGAAGAAGCGCAGCGCATTCATTGGGACAAACCGTTCACCCGCACCCTCGATTATTCCCGCGCACCGTTTGCGCGCTGGTTCATCGGCGGCACCACCAATCTTTGCTTCAATGCGGTGGATCGCCACTTGGGCGAACGCGGCAAACAGGCGGCGCTGATCGCCATCTCCACCGAAACCAACACCGAACGCGTCTACGACTTCGCCGAGCTGCATCGCGAAGTGCAGGCCATGGCCGCCACCATGCTGTCGCTGGGCGTGCGGCGCGGCGACCGCGTGCTGATCTACATGCCGATGATCGCCGAGGCGGTCTTCGCCATGCTGGCCTGCGCCCGTATTGGCGCGGTGCATTCGGTGGTGTTCGGCGGCTTTGCCTCCAACAGCCTGGCCTCGCGCATCGATGATGCGCAGCCGACCCTGATCGTCTCGGCAGATGCCGGTTCGCGCGGTGGCAAGGTGATTCCGTACAAGGGTTTGCTGGACGAAGCGATCAACCTGGCGCAGCACAAGCCGCAGAAGGTCTTGCTGGTGGATCGCGGTCTGGCGGAGATGGCGCGCACGGCGCAACGCGACGTCGACTACGCGCCCTTGCGTGAACAGCACCTGGACCAGCCGGTTCCGGTCGCCTGGCTGGAATCGAATGAAACCAGCTACGTGCTCTATACCTCCGGCACCACCGGCAAGCCCAAGGGCGTGCAGCGCGACGTGGGCGGCTACGCGGTGGCGCTGGCCTCGTCCATGCAACACATCTTCTGCGGCAAGCCGGGCGAGACCTACTTCTGCACCTCGGATATTGGCTGGGTAGTGGGCCACTCCTACATCGTCTATGGCCCGCTCATTGCGGGCATGGCGACGGTGCTCTATGAAGGCCTGCCGATCCGGCCCGATGCGGGCATCTGGTGGAGCATCGTTGAAAAATACAAGGTCACGCGCATGTTCTCGGCTCCGACGGCCATCCGCGTATTGAAGAAACAGCCGCCCGAATGCATGGAGCGCCACGACACGTCCTCGCTCAAGGCGCTTTATCTGGCCGGCGAGCCGCTGGATGAAACGACGTCGAGCTGGATCTCGGGCGCGCTGAAGGTGCCGGTCATCGACAACTACTGGCAGACCGAATCGGGCTGGCCCATCATTTCGATTGCCAAGGGCATCAGCGACAAGCCCACGCGTCTGGGCAGTCCCGGGGTGCCGATGCCGGGCTATCGGCTGGCCATCCTGAACGAAGCGACCGGCGAGCCTTGCGCGGCTGACGAGAAGGGCGTGGTCGCCATCGAAGGGCCGCTGCCGCCGGGCTGCATGCAGACCGTCTATGGCGACGATGAGCGCTTCGTCAACACCTACTGGCGCAGCCTGCCGCGCGAGGTCTACTCGACCTTTGACTGGGGCATCAGGGACAAGGACGGTTACTACTTCATCCTGGGCCGCACCGATGACGTCATCAACGTCGCTGGCCATCGGCTGGGCACGCGCGAAATCGAGGAGAGCATCTCCAGTCATCCCAACGTGTCCGAAGTGGCCGTGGTCGGCGTGGAAGACAAGCTCAAGGGGCAAGTCGCGATTGCCTTCGCCATTCCCAAGCAGGCCGATGCGATAGCCACACCGGAGCGCCGCCGGGCGCTGGAAGCGGAAATCATGGGCGTGGTGGACAAGCAGATCGGTGCAGTGGGGCGGCCGGCGCGGGTGTTCTTCGTCAGCGGCTTGCCCAAGACGCGTTCGGGCAAGCTCTTGCGCCGGGCCATCCAGTCCATCTGCGAAGGACGCGATCCGGGCGACCTGCCCACCATCGAGGATCCGGCGGCGCTGGAGCAGGTGCGGGCGGTCATCAAGGACTGACCCGCAATTCCCTCATGAAGGCACGGCGTTCCTGCAGCGGAGCAGGGACGCCGTGCCTGGCGTAATTTGGTTACACTGACGGCTTTCGCGTTTCCACGATTGCGTCCCGCCCATGTCGCCCTCCATCCGCCCGGCCACCGCTGCCGATGCTCCCGCCCTCTGCGGCATCTACAACCATTACGTGCAGACCACCGTGATCAGCTTCGAGACCGAAGTGGTCAGTGCCGAGACCATGGCCGCGCGTATCGCCGATGTGCAGGCCGATTTCCCCTGGCTGGTCTTTGAAGAGCAGGGCGAGGTGCTGGGCTATGCCTATGCCAGCAAGTGGAAGCCGCGCGCGGCTTACCGGCACTCGGTGGAGAGCTCGGTCTACCTGCGCCACGATGCCGGTGGACGCGGCATCGGCAAGCAGCTTTATCGCGAGCTCATTGCGCAGTTGAAGCCACTGGGCGTGCATCTGGTCATCGGTGGCATCGCCCAGCCCAATCCGGCCAGCGTGGCACTGCATGAGAGCGTGGGCTTCGTGGCCTGTGGCGTATTTACGGAAGTGGGTTACAAAATGGGACGCTGGATCGACGTGGGATACTGGCAACTCAAACTGCAAGAGGCCCAATGATGAGATCGACCCGAGCCGCCAGCGCCATCGAGCGCCTGAACGAACGTACCGAATCGCGCGAGTACTCCATGCTGCGCACCTCCGATGAACGTTTCATCCTGACCCGGCGCGTGGCCGGGCAGCCGCTGGAGAAGCTCAACGAGGCCATGGAACTGGATGACTTCGTGCGCTTCGTCAATGCCCACGGACCGCAGAAGGCCAAGCGCGTGAGCAAGCTGGATGTGCAGTTCGAGAAGAACATGCGCAACAAGAAGGAACAAACGCCACCTGAAGGTGGCGTTGAATAATCTCTGGTACGCGCTTCAATGAAAAACGGCAAATGATATAAATCATTTGCCGTTTGTTCATGGTTGGCGGGGTATGCGCCTCAGTCCGCCAGGGTGGCGATCACCGGTGCGTGATCCGAGGGTTGTTCCCACTTGCGCGGGACCTTGTCGATGACGCAGGCGGTGCAGCGCGGCACCAGTTCTTCGGACAGCAGGATGTGGTCGATGCGCAGGCCGCGGTTGAGGCGGAAGCCCATCTGGCGGTAGTCCCACCAGCTGTACATCTTTTCCGGTTGTTCGAAGAGGCGATAGGAATCCGTCAGGCCCAGGGCCTGCAGCTTGCGGAAGGCTTCGCGTTCCGGTTCGGAGACCAGCACCTGGCCTTGCCAGGCGACCGGGTCGTGCACGTCGCGGTCTTCGGGGGCGATGTTGTAGTCGCCCAGCAGGGCCAGGCGCGGGTTCTTCGCCTTTTCCTGGGCCAGCCATTCGTGCAGGGCGGCCAGCCAGCTGAGCTTGTAGGGATACTTTTCGGATTCCAGCGACTGGCCGTTGGGAATGTAGGCGCAGACAGTGCGCACGCCTTCGATGGTGGCGGCGATGATGCGCTGCTGTTCGTCGGGGAAGAGCGGATTGTTCTTGACCACGTCGGTCATCGGATGGCGCGACAGGATGGCCACGCCGTTGTAGGTCTTCTGGCCTGAGAACTCGACCAGGTAGCCGGCGGCGGCGATCTCGGCTGCGGGGAACTTGTCGTCGGTCAGTTTGGTTTCCTGCAGGCAGAGCACGTCGACCGGGTTTTCTTCCAGCCATTTCAGCACTTGCGGCAGGCGGACCTTGAGGGAGTTGACGTTCCAGGTGGCGATTTTCATGGAGACAATGCAGTGGTGAATCGGAGGCGGGCCGTGCGCATCATGGCCGATGCGTCGTGGACAACGGGCGACATCTTACCGCATTCACCAAGGCGGCAGGTTGGACGAGGTCGGCCGAGACTGAAGACTTCCTCCAAAACAGAAGGGGAAGGCCCTCGCAGACATTCCCCTTCGTTGTGCCATTGCCCGCCCGCAACCCGGGCGGAGCAATCAGATCCCGAGCATTACGCCGGCATCATCTGCGCATTCATCTGCGCCTTGTCACCCTTGTCACCCGCCTTGCGACGACGATAGGCCGCGAAGCCGATCAGGCCCAGGCCGCCGATCATCATGGCGGTGGTCGAGGCTTCCGGGACCGGTGCCACGCTGATGTTGCCGGCGAAGCTGCCGCCCGCCGAGCCCAGCACGGTGCCGGCCACCGACAGGGTGTACAGGCCGGAAGTCAGGCCATTGGTGCGCAGGCTGAAGGTCTGCAGGTCACCGTTGGACAGCTCGGTGCCAGTATAGGTCTGGCCGTTGCCGCTCAGGGTGAAGCTGTTGATGCCCACGCGCGAGAGGCCGTCCAGAGCGATCGACACCAGGGCCGAGGAAACCGACGCGCCGGCACCGCTGATGTTGAAGGTGAAGTTCTCCAGGAAGGTCTGGCCAGTGGTGCCATCACCGAAGCGGGCGTTGAAGGTCGACGTGGCGTCGGTCCACACCAGGGTGCGCGTGCGCTCCAGATCCGCGGCGCTAGCCGAGGATGCCATGGCGACGAATGCGGACGCGACAAGGAAACTGCTCAACAGTTTTTTCATAAAAGACCTCTTTCCAGTTCGATTGATTGGTGGGTATTCGATTGGTATTTGATTGCGAAAGCACTGCAAGGGGGATAGCGATCCGACAGGTTTTTTATTGGTGTTGGCGAGGCCGGAATCCTGTCTCTGTTTGTGATATTTGTTCATCGAGACGGAGTGAGAATAATGGAAAAATGCTAACGTTAGCAATAAATTATTACGCTTTTCCTGTAACTCCTGTTGCGATGTAGGAATCCATGAAGCCGCTCCGGTAAAGGGTTTCCGACGAAGTATGGATTCTCTTTAGGCAATTAGTTTTGATGCGGAAACTAAGTTTTTAGGGCAACCTGATCTTCTTCCCATGGGCTGAAAAACAGGACGAAATTTGCGTCAGAAAAAGTGACGCATGAACATATTCGGGAACTATTTACGCAAGGGAAGCGCGACCGTAGTGCTCAGGATCACGCGAAAAAAATTCGCAAGGAAGTCCAGCTCATCCGTAGAGAAAAGTGCGCTGTGCGCAGAGTGCGCTTCAGCGGAACGTGACGATCCTTGACTACACCACAGCGCATTTGCAGCAGCGGCAGCGGCAAGCGAGGACATCAGAAGACAACGAAGAGAAGAAGAGAAGAAGAGAAGAAGAAAAATCGGGAGAGCAGGTACGGCAGCGCCGCTACCTGAAGCCGGGCAACGCGCCGGCTTCAGGCAGGGAGGAGAAGTGGCTTACTTGAAGCGATAGCTGACCGCCACGATGGCGGTGTCATCTGTGTGACGGCGCACCAGCGGACTGTCGGCCACCGCGTTGTCCAGCCATTTGCGGCGCAGGTGCAGGTTGAGGTGCCAGTCGCCGGTCAGCGGGACATCGGCGGCCAGGCCCAGGGTCGGGCTGGTGGACGCACCGGCGCTGTACTGGCGCAGGCCGCTGGCGGCCGCTTCGCTGGAAGTGACGCCGACGAAGTAATCGTTGTAGCTGCCGCTGCGGTATTCGACGCCGAGCTGCGGATAGAGAGTCACCGGACCCAGGTCGATCTGGGCCGCATAGATGGCCTCGGCCAGGGTGCCGTGCGACTTGTTGAAGTCACGGAAGACGTTGAGGAAGAAACCGCCGATGGGCGTTTCCTGATAGGTACCGATGCCGAGCGGAATCGGATCCGAACGGCGCTGCAGGCCGCGCTGGGCATCGAAGCCATCCAGGCTCACGCGCCCGGCCAGTTCCAGATAGCCGTAGCCCATGCGCACCGTCTTGACGCCGAAGGTGTCGAGCCGGGCAAAGAAGCGGCCGTAGTCGGCATAGGCATAGGGCAGGACGTGGTTGCTGCGGTCGGCATCGGGGCCGTTGCGGTCGACGCGGTAGACGCCTGCGCCGATGTCACCGGTGAGACGGTCCTGCAGTTGCAGGGGATCGGGCGTGGCGGTCGCGGGAGCGGCTTGCTGAGCCAGAACGGGGAGGGCGCAGCAGGCCAGCGTGAGCATGGCGAGTATGTTTTTCATGATGGGCAGTGGTGTGGAGGCAAGCGGCATTGTAGCGGTCAGCGGGTCGCTGCGGCATCCGCTCACGAAAATGGCCTGCCGCGCAGGCAGGCCATGGCTGTCATGGGCAATCACCGCCGGGCGCAGGCGGCCCGGCATGGTTCAGTGCATCAGGACTGCTGCAGGGTCGGGTAGTCGGTATAGCCTTCCGCACCGCCGCCATAGAGCGTGGCCTGATTGATCTCGGCCAGCGGTGCGCCGGCCTTGAAGCGTTCCACCAGATCCGGATTGGCGATCCACGGGCGGCCGAAGGCGACCAGGTCGGCCAGATTGCGGTCGCGTGCCTTCACGGCCATCTCCAGGTCATAGCCATTGTTGGCGATGTAGATGCCCTTGAAGAGATCGCGCAGGATCTGCAGGTCGAAGCCACCTTCGACTTCGCGCGGGCCGCCGGTAGCACCCTCCACCACGTGCAGGTAGACCAGCTTGTAGCGGTTCAGCTGCTCCACCACATAGCTGAAGAGGGCCTTGGGATCGCTGTCGGCGATGTCATTGGCCGGGCTGATGGGCGACAGGCGGATGCCCACGCGCTCGCTGGGGATCACCGAGGTCACCGCTTCCACCACTTCCAGCAGCAGGCGGGCACGGTTCTCGATGCTGCCGCCGTAGTTGTCGGTGCGCTGGTTGGTCTTGTCACGCAGGAACTGGTCCAGCAGGTAGCCGTTGGCGGCGTGGATTTCCACACCATCGAATCCGGCCTGCAGGGAGAGTTGCGCAGCGACCTTGTATTGCTCGACGATGGCGGGCAGTTCAGAGGCATCCAGTGCGCGCGGTTCCACGAAGGGCTTGAAACCGCTCTCGGTGAAGGCATTGCCTTCCGGCTTGATGGCCGAGGGCGCGACCGGCAGCGCGTTGCCCGGCTGCAGGTCAGGGTGCGAGATGCGGCCCACGTGCCACAGCTGCAGGAAGATGCGGCCGCCCTTGGCGTGGACGGCGTCGGTGATCTTCTTCCAGCCGGCCACGTGCGATTCGTTGTAGATGCCCGGGGTCCAGGCGTAACCCTTGCCCTGTGGCGAGATCTGGGTGGCCTCGGCGATGATCAGGCCGGCGCCGGCGCGCTGGGCATAGTATTCGGCCGCCAGTTCGGTGGGCACGTCGCCCGCCTTGGCGCGGCTGCGGGTGAGCGGCGCCATGACGATGCGGTTCTGCAATTGCACCGCACCCAGTTGCATGGGCTTGAAGAGGTCACTGTGAAGATGGGCATTGGTATTGGCGTTGGTCATGCTGATCCTTTCTTGTTGGCATTCGATGGGATGAACTGCGTCGACCTTGCTACCGACCACGGCGGGGGCGGCAGTGTTCCGGAAAAAGTTCACAGTCTAGAGGGGAACGCGCAGCCTTGCAGGCGGTCGCTGCGGCTTTGCTGGCCAGCAATGTTCAGCGTGAAATCTGCTCCAGCCAGGGCCCCAGGCGGGTCTGCGCATCCTGGCGCGCAGCGCGGTTGGCCTCGACCGACTGGCGTGCACGGCCCGGGTCGTCGAAGTCATGTGTGGCCCCCGCATAGAGCGTCACCACCGGCGGCGGTGCCTGGCGCAGGCGGATGGACTGGCGCAGGACGCGCTCGCAGGTCAGCGGCGAGACTTCCTCGTCGGCGCTGCCCAGCAGCACCTGCAACGGTTTGTCGAACTCGGGGTGGGACGACAGCAGGGCCTGCTTGCCGCATCCCGGATAGAACACCAGCGCGGCGGCGAAGGAGGGCGCATCGCCCGCCGGCCGCGCAGCCTGGCGCTGCATCACGTTCAGTGCCGTGCTGCCGCCATTGGACCAGCCTTGCAGCATGATGCGGCGGACATCGACTTCGCTGCGCGTGGCCAGCCATTGCAGCGCTCCTTCCGCGTCCAGCGGCCGCACGGTGAGTTCATTGACGGCGGCGCGTTCGGGCGCACCATGCGTATGGCGGCCAAAGCCGTGGGCCACGCCGCGCGGCCCGAAACTGTCCACCAGCAGGACCACGTAGCCGCGTGCCAGCCAATAGCGCGTCCAGTCCAGATGGCGGGCGGTCAGCGTGCTGGCATCGCAGGGCGAGGGGATGGCCGGGCCGATCTGCGTGCAGGCCGCATTGACGCGGGAGGAATACAGGCCGGCGCGACCATGCAGCAGCACGATGGCCGGATGCGGGCCGGCACCGAAGGGATCGTAGAGATAGCCGGTGAGGGTGGTTTTACCGTCAGATGAAGGAAAACGCACGGTCTGTGCGGGCGGCATCGGCGCGTCTTGCGCCATGGCCGGTCCCGGCAGGATCGGTCCAAGGCTGGCCGTCAGCAGTAAAAAGATGAAAAAAAACCACCGCAACACGGCGTGCTGCGGTGGTCTTGCCAGGGCGGCGTCCGGGGACGTCTGCGACAGGAGGGCGGTCATGGCGTGGCCGGTTCCGTCTCCGTGTCGCAGGCCCATCAGGCGCGTGCCGACTTGGCGCGCGCCTGGTTGAGCAGCCAGGTGGTCAGCAGCGGTACCGGGCGGCCGGTGGCGCCCTTGGCCGCGCCGCTCTTCCAGGCGGTGCCGGCGATGTCCAGGTGGGCCCAGGTGTACTTGCGGGTGAAGCGCTCCAGGAAGCAGGCTGCCGTCACGCTGCCGCCGGGTTGGCCGCCGATGTTGGCGATGTCGGCGAAGTTGGACTTCAACTGCTCCTGGTAGGCATCCTGGATCGGCATGCGCCAGGCGGTGTCGCCGCTTTCCTTGCCGGCCGCCAGCAGGGCGTTGGCCAGCTGGTCGTGGGTGTCATCCTCGCGGGTGAACAGGCCCGTGTTGTGATGGCCCAGGGCCACCACGCAGGCACCGGTCAGGGTGGCGATGTCGACCACGGCAGCCGGCTTGAAGCGTTCCACATAGGTCAGCGCGTCGCACAGGATCAGGCGGCCTTCGGCGTCCGTGTTGAGGACTTCGATGGTCTGGCCGGACATCGAGGTGACGATGTCACCCGGCTTGGTGGCGCGGCCCGAGGGCATGTTTTCGCAGGTCGGGATGACGCCGATGACGTTCAGCTTCAGGCCCAGTTCGGCGATGGTACGGAAGGTACCCAGCACCGAGGCGGCCCCGCACATGTCGTACTTCATCTCGTCCATGTTCAGGCCCGGCTTGAGCGAAATGCCGCCGGTGTCGAAGGTGATGCCCTTGCCGACCAGCACCACCGGTGCATCCTTGGCCTTGCCGCCCTGGTGCTTCAGGACGATGAACTTGGGCGGCTGGTCGCTGCCGTTGGTGACCGACAGGAAGCTGCCCATCTTGAGCGCTTCGAGCTGCTTGCGCTCCAGCACTTCCACGCCCAGCTTGAATTCCTTGGCCAGCTTCTTGGCGGTCGTGGCCAGGTAGGTCGGGGTACAGACGTTGCCGGGCAGGTTGCCCAGTTCCTTGGTCAGTGCCATGCCGTTGGCCAGCGCCACGGCTTCGCCCAGGGCGGCCTTGGCGGCAGCGCCTTGCTCGGCGGCGACCAGCAGGGTGATCTTCCTGACGCCGGTGGGGGCCGGATCCTTCTTGCTCTTCATCGTGTCGGAACGATAGGCGGCGTCACGGCCGGCCAGCACCACGGTGCGGATGGCCCAGTCCAGCCCACGGCCCTTGATGGCGTCGAAGGGCAGGGCCAGGGCGGCGTCGTCGCAGCCCAGGGTGGCCAGGGCGCGCACCAGGGCGCTGCTGGCGGCGGCGAAGTTCTTGTCAGCGGCTTCATCTTCGTTGCCCAGGCCCAGCAGCACGATGCGTTCGGCGGCGATGCCGGTCACGCCGCGCAGCAGCAGGGTCGAGCCTGGCTTGCCGGAAATGTCGCCCGACTTCAGCGCGGCGCTGATGGCGCCCAGCTTGTCGAGGGCGCCGGCGGCCTTGGACAGCTTGCGGTTTTCATAGATGCCAACGACCAGTGCGCCGGTCTTTACGCCCGTCAAGGCGTTTTTTGCGTCCAATGTTTTTGTGCTAAAGTCCATCGTTCGTCCTTTATATGAATTACTTGGCGATTATAGAGCCCATTTCGTCGCGACGCGCGCATGAGTTCTGTCAGGTGAGCCAGCCTCGGACACGATGCCGGGCACCGGCCATCCCTACAACGACCCCGACACCAGAAACCAAGCCAGCATTCCCATGATTTTCCAACGCGCCCTACGACGCGAACTGACCAGCACCGCAGGTGGGGTCTTCACTACGCTGTTCACCATCACGCTGACGGTGATGCTGATCAAGATCCTCGGCCAGGCCGCAGGCGGCCAGGTTGCGTCGCAAGACGTGCTGGCCCTGATCGGCTTCCAGTCGCTGAACTACATGCCCATCATCCTGATCCTCACCGGTTTCATCTCGGTGCTGCTGGTGATGACGCGCAGTTACCAGGATTCCGAGATCGTGGTCTGGTTCGCCTGCGGCATGTCGCTCACGCGCTGGATCGCGCCGGTCATTCGCTTCGGCTGGCCCATCGTGGCCCTGGTGGCGACGCTGTCCTTCGTGGTGACGCCCTGGGCCAACGAGCAGAGCAGCGAATACCGCAGCCGCTTCGAACAGCGCGAGGACATCGCCCGCGTCTCTCCCGGCAAGTTCCAGGAGTCGGCGGCTGCCAACCGGATCTTCTTCGTCGAGGGTATTTCCGGCGATGCCTCCAAGGTGCGCAACATCTTCGTCAACACCATCAACGCCGATGGCAAGAACAGCGTGGTCGTCGCCAAGGAAGGCGAGACCCAGATCGATCCTGATGGCGAGAAGTTCGTGGTCATGAACAAGGGCCGCCGTTACGATGGCTCGCCCAGCCTGCCGGATTTCCAGATTGTCGATTTCGAACGCTATGGCCTGCTGATCGGCAACCAGTCGCAGAGTGCCGCCGGTGAACGCTCGGCGCGCGCCTTGCAGATGAAGGAACTGCTGGCCAAGCAGGACGGCTATGCGCGCGGCGAACTGCTGTGGCGCATCGCCCTGCCGCTGATGGCGCTGGCGCTGATGCTGCTGGCCATTCCGCTGTCCTTCGTGAACCCGCGCGCCGGCCGTTCGCTGGGGCTGCTGGTGGCCTTGCTGCTGTTCGTCGTCTACTCCAATACGGTCAGCGTGTTCCAGGCTTCGGTGGCGCAGCAGCGCATGAGTTTCGTGATGGCCTGGTGGCCGGTCCACCTGATCGTGGTGGCGCTGATCGTGGGCATGTTCGTCCTGCGCCTGAACATCAACCATCCCTATCACCCATCCCGGATGTGGAGCCGAGTGCGCCGCGCCCTGACGTTCAAGCGCGAGGTCTGAGATGAGAGTCATCCAACGTTATTTCACTGCCGAGATCACCCGCTCGGTGCTGTTCGCACTGGCGGCCTTCCTGGCGCTGTTCGCCTTCTTCGAGATGATGGGCCAGCTGGAACAGGTCGGCCGCAATGGCTACAAGCTGCAGCAGGCGGTGTTCTATGTGCTCATGGGCTTGCCCGGCAATGTCTATGAACTGATGCCGACGGCGGTGCTGATCGGTACCATCTACACGCTCTCGCAACTGGCGGCGCGCTCGGAATTCACCATCATGCGCGTCTCCAGCATGTCCACCGGCATGGCGGCCAAGGTGCTGCTGCGCATCGGTGTGGGCTTTGCGGTGCTGACCATCGTGTTCGGCGAACTGATCGCGCCCAAGGCGTCCGAGTGGGCCGAAAAGCTCAAGCTGCAGGCGCAGGGGGCATCGATGTCTTCGCAGTTCCGCTCGGGCATGTGGGCCAAGGACGTCATCAAGGACAACGGCCTGGAAGGCAACGTCACCGGCAGCCGCTTCATCAACATCCAGACCGTGCAACCGGATGGCCGCATCGAAGGCGTCAAGCTCTATGAACTTGATACCGACTTCCACATGGCGCGCATGGTCGTGGCCAAGGATGGCATCTACGAGGGCAATCATCAGTGGGTGCTCAACGACGTGGTGCAATCGGACTTCGTCGGCGGCAAGGACCGCAAGATCACCGAGCCGGTCAAGACCGTGAAGCTGCCGCAGCTGAAGCTGGTGTCGGAAGTGACGCCGGAAATCCTCTCGGTGCTCTTCGCCGATCCGGACCGCATGTCGGCTTATGACCTGCTGGCCTACACCAAACATTTGGAAGCCAACAATCAGCGCACCGACCGTTACGAAATCGCGTTCTGGAAGAAGATCGTCTATCCGCTGTCGATCTTCGTGATGCTGGCGCTGGCCTTGCCGTTTGCCTACCTGCATTTCCGTGCTGGTGGCGTGAGCCTGAAGATCTTCACCGGCATCATGATCGGCGTCTGCTTCCAGCTCATCAACAGCCTGTTCTCCCATCTGGGTCTGCTCAATACCTGGCCGGCCTTCATGACCGCGGCCTTGCCCAGCCTGCTGTTCATGGTGCTGGCCATTGGCGCGCTGTGGTGGGTGGAGCGGACCTGAGTCCGTCCTGCGATTTCGTTTATTTAGCCTGAAAGACTGCTGCACATCATGAGCCAAGCCACCTCCCAAAGCCTGATCCTGTTCGCCCACGGCGCTCGCGACCCTGCCTGGGCTGCGCCTTTCGAGCGCCTGCGCGCGCTGACGCAGGCGGCCATGCCGGGGACCAGCGTGGAACTGGCCTTTCTGGAACTGATGCAGCCGGACCTGCCGACCGTGGCAGCCAGGCAGATTGCCGCCGGCAGCCGGCGCGTGACTGTCATTCCGGTATTCCTGGGGCAGGGCGGCCACGTGCGCCGTGATCTGCCGGAACTGCTGGAGCAATTGCGCCAGGCGCATCCGGGTGTGGACGTGCGCACCGTCGCTGCAGTTGGCGAGGATGAGGCGGTGTTGCAGGCGATTGCGGCGTATTGCGTGGGGACGGTCAATAGCTGATCAGGCGGTCAGCACTCCTGGATGCGACGATGGCCCGGAAACGGGCCATCTTTTTTTTGCCGGGGCGTGAGCCCTTCAGAACAGGCGAGCGCCGTTGGGCACGGCCTGGTCGGGCTTGAACAACACTACCTCGCCCTGGGCGTCAGGAAAGCCCAGCGTCAGGACTTCCGACATGAACTTGCCGATCTGGCGCGGCGGGAAATTCACTACCGCCGCCACCTGGCGGCCGACCAACTGCTCCAGCGTGTAGTGGGTGGTGATCTGGGCGCTGCTCTGGCGCACACCGATGCCCGGGCCGAAATCGATCTTCAGTTTGAACGCAGGCTTGCGTGCTTCAGGGAAGGCGTCTGCGGCGATGATGGTGCCGATGCGGATATCGACCTTGAGGAAGGCCTCGAAATCGATGGCAGCAGCAGCAGGGGCGGCAGGGTCGTGGAGCAGGTGCATGAGCTTCAGTCCCGATCCGCCAGCGCCGGCCCGATCATCACCAGCACCGGCCCGCTGCAGGCCTGCAGTCCGGCTTCCAGGCCGGCCAGCTGCAGATGGTAGATGTGCTCGTCAGGACGGCTGCAGTTCTCCACCACCACGACCGGCGTATCGGGCGCATGGCCCAAAGCCAGCAAGCGCTGCGCCGTGGCCGTGGCTTCGCGTCCGCCCATGTACTGCACCAGCGTATCGCCATTGGGCATGCGCACTTCATCCGGCTCATCCACGCCCGTGCTGGAAGTGAACAGCGAGACGCTGCGCGCAATCCCGCGCCGCGTGAGCGGACGCTTGGCGGCCGAGGCGGCTGCCAGTGCGGCCGTGATGCCGGGGACGATTTCGTAGGGGATGCTGTTGGCTTCAAGCGCCCGCATCTCTTCATCGGCACGGCCGAAGAGCATGGGGTCGCCGCCTTTGAGGCGCACCACGCGGCGGTACTGCTGCGCCGCTTCGACCAGCTTCTGGTTGATGACCGGCTGGGCCGTGGAACGCTGGCCGCTGCGCTTGCCGACCGACACCTGCACGGCTTGCGGGCACAGGGCCAGGATCTCTTCTGTCACCAGGGCATCGTGCAGCACGATGTCGGCCTGCGCTAGCAGGCGCGCGGCGCGTACCGTCAACAGGTCAGCGGCCCCGGGGCCGGAGCCGATCAGCCACACCATGCCCGGATGCTCCGGGCTGGGGGCGGGTGTATCGGAAGAAGGTGAAGTCGCTGCCTGTTGGGTGGCCATGGCCTGGTCGAAGAGACGATTGCGGATCGAAGGAAATTCAGTCGATCCGAATCATACCAGCGGCCACTGTCTGATGGCTCACTTCGTCGATCAGGATGAAGGCGCCAGTGGCGCGGATGTCCTGATAGGCATCGACCGCGATGGGCTGCTGCACGTTCACGCTGATGCGGGCGATGTCGTTGAGCTTGAGCGTATCGGCGGGACGGCGTTCCTGGGTGTTGATGTCCAGCAGCGTATCGACCTTGGCCACGCGCGCGGCCACCTGCTTGGTGGTGTGCTTGAGCCAGTACTTGCGGCGCAGGTCCAGCGGTTCTTCCGAGAGCCAGCAGACATCCGCGTTGATGGTCTTCAGGATGGTCGATGGCTGTGCTTCGGCCGCCAGCAGGTCGCCGCGCGAAATGTCCAGGTATTCGTCCAGCAGGATGGTCACTGACTGGCCGGCCGTAGCCGATTCCAGCGAGCCGTCCAGGGTCTGGATGTCCTTGACGGTGGCGCTCTGGCCGCTGGGCAGCACCACCAGCTTGTCACCCTTGGCGACCTTGCCGGCTTCGATGCGGCCCATGTAGCCACGGAAGTCATTGGCTTCATGGCCGTTGTGGCGCGCCACCAGCTGTACCGGGAAGCGGAAGGCTTCCTCGTGCGCATCTTCATAGACCGACAGCGACTCCAGCAGGGTGATCAGCGTCGGGCCCTGGTACCAGGGCATGCGTGCACTGGCGTCCACCACGTTGTCGCCGGCCAGCGCCGACAGCGGAATGGCGTGCACGTCCTTCAAGCCCAACTGCTGCGCGAACTGCTGGTAAGCACCGACGATGCGGTCATAGACGGTCTGGTCGTAGTCCACCAGGTCCATCTTGTTGACGGCCACGATCACGTGCTGGATCTGCAGCAGGTGGGCGATGGTGGAGTGGCGCTTGGTCTGGGTCAGCAGTTCCACGCTGCCATCCTCGCCCAGCTTCACCTTGGAGACGTCCACGAGGATGATCACGGCGTCAGCGGTCGAGGCACCGGTCACCATGTTGCGGGTGTACTGCTCATGGCCCGGGGTGTCGGCGATGATGAACTTGCGCTTGGGGGTGGCGAAGTAGCGATAGGCCACGTCGATGGTGATGCCTTGCTCGCGCTCGGCTTCCAGGCCATCGGTGAGCAGCGACAGGTCGACCGTGTCGCCCACGGTACGCTTGTGCTTGGCGCGCGAGATGGCGTCGAGCTGGTCGGCGAAGATGCCCTTGCTGTCGAACAGCAGGCGGCCGATCAGGGTGCTCTTGCCATCGTCCACGGAACCGGCGGTGATGAAGCGCAGCAGGCCGCGTTCATGCTGTTGCGCGGAGGCCTGGGCCAGTTGTGCTTGGGTTGCGGCGGCGTTCATCAGAAATATCCTTCCTTCTTGCGTTTTTCCATCGAGGCTTCGGACGTCTGGTCGTCCATGCGGGTCGCGCCGCGCTCGGTAATCTGGGTCACTGCGGTCTCGGCGATGATGGCTTCCACGGAAGCGGCATCGGAAGACACCGGGCAGGTGCAGGAGATGTCGCCCACCGTGCGGAAGCGCACGACCTGCTTTTCCACGGTCTCGCCTTCGCGCGCCGGGGTGAGGTCGGTGAGCGGCACCAGCAGGCCATTGCGCGGGATCACCTCGCGCTCATGGGCGAAGTAGATCGAGGGCAGGGCCAGCTTTTCGCGGGCGATGTACTGCCACACGTCCAGCTCGGTCCAGTTCGAGATGGGGAAGACGCGCATGTTCTCGCCCGGATGCACGCGGGTGTTATACAGGTCCCACAGCTCGGGACGCTGGGCCTTGGGGTTCCATTGGCCGAATTCGTCGCGGAAGGAAAAGATGCGTTCCTTGGCGCGGGCCTTTTCTTCATCACGGCGCGCGCCGCCGATACAGGCGTCGAACTTGAATTCTTCGATGGTTTCCAGCAGCGTCACGGCTTTCG